>ERZ827181.15-NODE-15-length-238372-cov-13.719013_pt1 | contig 238372 bp, 258 predicted proteins | sample MGYA00519778_ERZ827181 | MGnify/ENA primary metagenome ERZ827181 (study PRJEB31778, sample SAMEA3449273) | human gut metagenome | biome: human gut; feature: human-associated habitat; material: faeces | place: United Kingdom | collected 2010/2012 ...
AAACAAAAATAAAAATGGGGTCAAGAATGGTATTGATAATAGCTCCCACAACCATAAAAGTCATCCAGATAGCAGTAGAAGATACCGGAATCAGCAAGGGCTTCCTTCATGTCCGGTCCGCATTTCTCGCGCTCAATCATAACAAGGAAATGTGCATCTGGCAGTGACGAGATCAATCCCCAGTAATCGGAATCGCTGGACACGATAACGAAGGAATCCACATCGTTTTTATACGAAATCAATGCCGTCCGTAATGATAAGCTTGTGCCCTAACGTCAGATATCGGTTAATCTGATCCCTATACGGGGTAGTATCGAACGGCTCGTTGGATGGACCTTTCGCCTCAATATAGCCGTAAACACCAAGCGAGATGCGATCCTGTATTCTCCAGTCAGGCCGCCCCATTCTTCCTTGATTTCTCGGCTCAAGAATGATGTCGAAAGTACCTGCCGGGTTCAAGTCATGCGCTATCCTCCTAAACATTTCATGCATAGGGACGCGAAAAGAAAGCTCGGCTGTGTGCTGCCCTCCATGAAGAGCAGCTCTGTATTCGTTTTGGTAAGCCCGCAAATAAGCTCTGACGCTCGCATCAAACGGCATTTATTTCTCACCAACTTTCCGATAGCATTCGATGATACCTATACTGAAAAACCCAAAGCGACAGCTACTCGTCAATCATTTCCATAATGTCGTCAACGGTGCAATTAAGAGCCTTGCACACTTTGCATAGGACATCAGTGGTGACGTTATCCCCATGTGTCAACTTGTTCATTACATAATGACTAACGCCAGCCATTTCCTCAAGATCCTTCTTCTTTAGATCTCGGTCTATTAAGAGCTTCCATAATTTTTTATAACTCACAGTCATATAGCAAACCTCATTTACTTTATTGCTTGTGCCAATAGTATTGGGAGTGCCGCTTTTCAACATATAAATCTGTATTTTGATAATTATATCACAGCCCGCACAAAAAGTCCACATATTTCAACAAATGTTTTCGTTCGAAAACTCAATCAAGGTATAACGTCATAAGGACATACAAACCCTTCAATTTGGCAAATATTAACCTGCGTTTCTGAGGGAGTTTCTATGATGTCAAATCTGCAAATCTGTTTTTCGCACATTGGGCTTTTCCTTCGGGTTGCGCCATCATGTGGATGATGATAGAAACCCGCACGGCGGGCGCAAAAGGAGGAAGAATATGTACAACAGATTCGCAGAAAAGCGCAGGCGGTATCTGCGCGAGTACAGAGACGGCATCTACACGGGGATGCTGCTGACCGGCAAACTGGACGAGCATCTCAAGGAAATCGGCGACACTGCACAAGAAATGTTTGATCAGCTGGTCGAACAGATGAAGAAAGCCGAAGGTGTCACTGAGCGGCTGAAGACCGAGAATCAAATGGAATGGGTGGGACGGATGAACAGCATCTGCAGCCGTGCGGAGGAAGTTGTCCTTTCTGAGCTGGTTTATTGCTGAGGTGTGGTGATGTTCAAGTATAGAAGAAATCGAGTGTTAGCACTCTGCGCCGGCGAGCGACGGCTGCTGACAATGGCCCTGTTGTCCTTTCGGAACAAGCTGGTAGCAAGCGGCAAGCCCACCGAGGATATCAATGAGCTGCTGATCCGGCTGCTACGGTAAAAACTGAATACGAGAAATGAGCGTCTGCTTCTGAAAAGAGGCAGGCGTTTATTTTTATGGCATCAATTTTGCAGCCACACCGATGAAATCCGGAATGGACATGGTATCAATTTTGATGCCATAGACGAAAAATGGCTCCATTTCGGAGCCACGAGCAGTCCTGCATAGGAAAATGGCTCCAATTTGGAGCCAAAACAAAAGAATTTTTCAAGGGGGTTAATTTTTTGGCCTTCTCGCTGCCTACCAAGTGAGGGGAACTTTGAAAAAGCTCTGCACAAGCTCGGCTTTTTATAATTTACCAGCTCAAAAGAAAAAATTTTGAAAAGCAGCGGGAAAATCCGAAAAAAATTCGGCAAAGGGAAAGTGAGAGGAGCTTCTAAGCTTCCCCCGTGTACCTCGACAACTGAATAGCCGTTACCGAGACAGATATGACTGTGCGACGACCGCAAAAGAGCGAGCACGGCGACGCCGCGGAGGCCCCGGGGCAGGCATATAAAAACGATATCGGAAGTACGGCACCAACCAAAAAACACAATTACCAGCGAAAGAAAGAAGGTGAAACACATGAACAAGCTACAACTGATCGATGCCGATACCCTGTATTACAAACCCCTTGCCCACCCCAAAATGCTCATCGACGGTGTTCTCTCCGACGGGCTCGCCATTTTAGCGGGTGACTCCAAGATCGGCAAGAGCTGGATGGTGCTGTGGCTGTGCCTGCAAATCAGCCGCGGCGAGGCGGTGTGGGGGCTGCCCACCAGAAAAACCGATGTGGTATATCTGGCTTTGGAGGATCGGGAATGGCGCGTTCAGCAGCGTATGCAGGAGCTGACGGACTCTCCACCGGAGAATCTCCGCTTCGGCTTTTCCTGTGGACAGCTGGGCGCGGAGCTGGAGGGGCAGATCGAGGAGACTCTGCGGGAATTTCCCTCCACGGGCCTGATATTCATCGATACCCTCCAAATGGTGCGGGACAATACTTCCGCAAAGGTCAATGCCTATGCCCAGGACTACAAGGATCTGTCCGGCCTGAAAAAGCTTGCCGATGACCACGGCATTTGCATCTTCGTTGTCCATCACACCCGAAAGGAGCGGGACAGCAGCAATATTTTCAATGATATGACCGGTTCCACAGGCATTTTGGGCGTGGCGGATACGGGGATGATTCTCCGCAAGGATGACCGCTTCGGCGATTGTGCCACCCTCTGCATTACGGGCCGGGATGTGGAGGAGAAGAAGCTGAAAATGCAGATGCGGGGCGTCCGATGGGAGATTACCGAGGCGCTCAGCGCCAAGGATTTGCGAAAGGAACGCATCCCGGACTTTGTTTTTCAGGTGGCGGATTTTCTCTTGGCGCACGGGCGGTTTCGGGGTACGGTGTCCCAGCTGCTTGCCGCCGTAGGTAATACGGAGCTGAAGCCCAACCTCGCCAGCAAGCATCTGACCCGCCATTACAGCGATGTGCTGCTGCCTCTGGGAATCACCTACGAGTATCGTAAAACGGCGGCTGCCCGGTTGGTGCTTTTGGAGCTGCATGACGGTGCTGACGGTTATGACGGTTCCTCCGGGAGCGAGAGACTTGTGTCACTGTGGAAACAGAATGACGGAACCTTCCGGCTTCCCCAAGCATCGTCACAAGCGTCATCTGCGTCATGGGAGGAGGCGGAGGACGATGAGGAATTGCCGCTTTAAGGGGTGCGGGGCTATACACCGCTTTTTATCCGTAAGGATAACGAGCATGGGATTTGTGTAGCCCTGCGGCACCCAAATCCCCCGTATCTGCCGATACGAAAGGGGCGCGCCCCTGTAACCCCGCTGAAAGGATGTGATATCTATGCGGAATCGAACAGAGGAAATCAATGTGCGAGTCTATAAAACCGAGAAGAATACCATTCGCAGAAAGGCAAAGAAATGCGGCATGAATATGTCGGAATATCTCCGAAGCTTGGGAACCGGCGCAGCAGTGAGAGAGGCTCCGCGCCGGGAGCTGATGCTGGCGTATCAGAAGCTGACAACGCTCCACGATACCGTCCGCTACGAGCTTGCCATGAGGGACTTTGACGAGGCTTTGACCGAGATCGAGAGCCTGCTTCTGCGCGCCTATCACGGGAAGGAGGATGCCGATGGCGGTGACGAAGATCTGGGCAATCCATGACAGCGTCAGCCGTGTGGTGGACTACTGCACCAACCCCAGCAAGACCAAGCTGAGCGACCTGGAGCAGGTGCTGCTGTATGCTGCCGACAAAGGAAAAACCCTGGATGAGGGGGAGCAGCAATACGCCGTCACCGGAATTGGCTGCAGGGCGGAGTCCGCCGCAAGGGAGATGGCTGCCGTGCAGAGGCGCTTCGGCAAAGCCGGCGGCAATGTGGCCTACCACGCCTACCAGTCCTTCAAGACCGGTGAGGTTACGGCGGAGGAATGCCATCGCATCGGCGTGGAGACGGCGCGGCGGCTTTGGGGGAACGACCGGCAGGTGCTTGTTGCCACCCACTTCAACACCGGCACTTATCACAACCACTTTGTTGTGAATCCGGTGAATATGTGGACGGGCAAAAAACTGGAGGCAAAATACGAGGTCTATTACAAGCTGCGGGATATGTCCGACCGTATCTGCAAGGAGCATGGACTGTCGGTGGTGAAAAATCCCCAGCGGCACAAAACGGCGCGGTCGGTCTACTTTGCCGAAAAGAACGGTGAGCCCACCCGCTACAATCTCATGCGGCGGGCACTGGACGAGGCGCTGACGATATCGAGCAGCTGGACGGAGCTGAGTGCCGTGCTACGGAAGAAGGGCTATGTGTTCGTGTGCGATCCCTACCGCAGGTACGCCACCATCCGCTCTCTAAGCGCTAAAAAGTGTATGCGCACCTTCCGGCTGGGAGCCGAATATGACAAGGAGGCGCTGCAGGACAGGCTGCTGGAGAACCAGCGGGACATCCGTGTGACCCGGCGTTATTTTGAATTCATGAGGCCCTACACACGGGAATATGCCAGGAAAAATCCGCCGACGGAAGAATATTACCGGCAGCGGGATTTTTATCTGCATTTGCCCCGCGTCACCGGGTATTTGAGCTTCTTCCGCTGTGTGGCAATCGTGCTGGGCGTTGCGCCGCTGTACGAAAAGGAGTATCGGCAGCCCTTGTCAGCGGAGTGCCGGGAGGCTTGCCGCAAGCTGGATCGCTTCACCGCTGAGATAACGCTGGTGTGTCGGGAGCATTTGGACACGCCGGAGGATGTGCAGAGGTTTCTTGCACGAATGGACAGGGAGATGGATGCAATATCCGCTGCACGCAGCAAAATCCGTAATAAGCAGCGAGGCTGCGCCGATCCTGCGGAGAGGGTCGAGCTGAAAAAATCCTGCGCCGCCTGTACCGCAGAGCTTTCCCGACTTCGGAAGCAAAAGCAAACCGCCTATAACATGATTGAGGATAACCCAAAGCTGAAAGCCCTCTTGGCGTGTGAATTGGATGCGTGGGTGGAAAACGACCCCTACCTATCCCCGCGGGAAAAGCAGGTGCTGCGAAATCAGCAACCGTCCCAAGAGGACAAGACGATTATACGATGAAAGGAAGGATTCGATGAAGAACGACCGATCGATTGATTTGGGGCTGACCGGGTATGAGGAGCTTTTTATGAGCACGGAGGAACGGCTCGATGCGAAAAAGCCAAAGGTAGAGGCAATCCCGCTGGCTGACCTCACACCCTTTCGAAATCACCCCTTTAAGGTGAAGGAGGACGAGGAAATGGCGCAGCTTATGCGGAGCATTGCCGATGCCGGTGTGCTCTCTCCGGCACTGGCAAGGCCGCTGCCTGACGGCGGCTATGAGCTGATCTCAGGCCACCGGCGGCTGGCAGCGTGCAAGGCGCTGGGGATGGGCACCATGCCGGTGATTATCCGTGACTGACAGATGAGGAGGCTGTTATCACCATGGTGGACAGCAACCTGCAAAGGGAGCATATCCTGCCGTCGGAGAAGGCCTTTGCATACAAGATGAAAATGGAGGCATTAAAAAATCAAGGGAAACGCACGGATTTAACTTTATCGCAAGTTGCGACAAAGTTGGATGCTGCAGCGGAAATCGGAAAAAGCGCAGATGAAAGCCGAGATCAAGTGTTCCGCTACATCCGCCTCACCCACCTGATCCCCGACATCCTGAAGCTGGTGGACGAGGGCAAGATCGCCCTGACTCCGGCGGTGGAGCTGTCCTATTTGCAGCCGTCCGAGCAGGAGATGCTCTTCTCCGTGATGGACAGCGATGAGGTAACGCCGTCCTTGTCTCAGGCCCGGCGGCTGCGGCGCATGAGCGAGGCGCAGACTCTCACGGATGACGCGGTGCTGCAGCTGCTGTCCGAGGTTAAGGGCAATCAGGTGGAGTATGTGAAGGTGCCGGTAGACAAGCTCCGCAGCTTTTTCCGTCCGGACACCTCCGTGAAGCAGATGACCGAGACACTTGTCAAGGCCATGGACTTTTATAACAAACACTTGGTGCGGCAGTACAAAGACCGGGACGCCCGGTGAAAGGAGATTAAATTATGAAAGCTAATTTTGATTTTAACCGTTTGAGCGAAAGCAGAAAACAGGAGCTTGACCGTATGGTCGCAGATTTTTCCGAGGCGGGTTGCCTCTTTGTTGAGGATCTTTTCCTTGAATTTCTCATCGATGCTGATAACGGTATTGACCGCAGCGATGATAAGCTTGTGGCAACCTTTGATGATGAGTGCGGACACGAGCTTGTGTTTATTCTCTCTCAGGAAGAGGTTCACTATGTAATCCATGCTATTTCGGAAAAGCTGGATAATATCGTATGCGAAGGCGGCACTCCCTTCGGTGAGGATGAAAACGAAGAGGGTATTGTCAGCCTCTCGCCGGTGAACACAGAAGAAGAGCTTGATATGCTTCTCGCACATGTGCTTGGTGACGATGGAGGTGGTGCCGATGACTAAAATCGAAATTCAGACCCTATACGAGGTGATGTTCACGGACTACCCCGACATTGTAAATGTGGCGCAGGTGCAGGCGATGCTGGGCATCAGCCGTCATCTGGCCTATGCGCTGATCGGCGACGGCGACATCCCCGGTATGAAAATCGGCAACGCATACCGCGTGCCGAAAATCAATGTGATCCGCTATGCACTCTCGGCGGGAAATCCGCAGCCGGCGGCGTAGCAGGGATTTGAACCTGTATGGCACATTGGACGGGCATTCCCGCCGGGCGTATAATAAAAACGGTCCGAAAGGGTGCCCGTTCATGTGCTATCCGCAAAGGAGGTAGAGTTTATGATAGCAGGACACCTGCAAATAAAAAACGACAATTACTACATGGTGCTGAATTACACGGATGCCAACGGCAAGCGCAGGCAGCCGTGGATTCCCACAGGACTTCCCGCAAAGGGAAACAAGCGCCGCGCCGAGAAGCTGCTGCTGGACACCCGCCAGAGCTTTGTCCCGCCGGTTGTGAGCAAGGAGAACGAGGATATCTCCTCCGATATGCTGTTTGCCGACTACATGGAGCTGTGGCTGAAGATTATCCGCAGCTCGGTGGAAAAGACCACCTTTTCCTCTTACACGCAGATGGTAAAGGGGAAGATCGCACCGTATTTCCGAAACACCGGGCTGACGCTGGACGGAATTCAAGCCAAGCACATTCAGAGCTTTTATCTGCATGAGCTGAAAACCGTGTCGCCCGGTACGGTAATCCACTATCACGCCAATATCCACAAGGCGCTGAAATACGCCGTCAAAATGGACCTGATTCCCTTCAACCCCGCCGACAAGGTGGAGCGCCCCAAGAAGCAGCGGTACATTGCGGACTATTACCGGCAGGAGGAGCTGGAGAGGCTGCTGGAAGCGTCCAAGGATCATCCGTACTCCCTGCTGATTCAGATGACCGCCTTTTACGGCCTGCGCCGCAGCGAGGCGCTGGGGCTGAAATGGGACGCCATCGACTTTGAGCGGGACACCATCACCATTAAGCACATTGTAACCAACGCAAAGATAGACGGCAAATGTGAAATCGTCTGCGCCGACCGTGCCAAGACGAAATCCAGCCTGCGCTCCTTGCCGCTGGTCAGCAACATCCGGGAAAAGCTGCTGGCGCTGAGGGAGCAGCAAAAGGAGAATCGGCGCGTATGCGGAAATTGCTACAGCAAAAAGTATGACGGCTATGTTTTTGTGGATGCCATGGGCAATATCTTCAACCCCAGAAGCGTTACCGCCAATTTCAGCAAGCTGCTGGAGCAGAACGGTCTGCGGCACATTCGCTTTCACGACCTCAGACATAGCTGCGCCTCACTGCTTTTGGCGAACGATGTGCCTCTGAAGCAAATCCAGGAGTGGCTGGGTCACAGCGATATTGGCACGACGGCGAATATTTACAGTCATTTGGATTACAAGTCCAAGATCACCTCGGCAAATGTAATGGACAATATCCTGACTCTGCCGGACACAAGGCAGACCGGCTGGCACACCTGAGTTCTTGCCGAAAATCATGCACGCCGATGTGACCTTGAGAGAAAAGAAAAGCCCAGTCATATGGGCAAAAGCCTTGATATGACTGGGTTTTTGGCGGAGAGTTAGGGATTCGAACCCTAGGTTCCTTTTGGGAACACGACATTTCGAGTGTCGCACCTTCGACCTCTCGGACAACTCTCCGTATACCTCAAGTGTAATCCCTGCTCCGGAAGAATGCAAGAAAAACACGCAAGAACGATATGAAATTGTGAAATCCGAACCCGCGCAAAGCCCTGTGCGGCGGACATTTTCGGCGGACGAAACGGCCGGAGCTTCCAAAAATTTCGAGTCAGGGCCGTTATGACCACTTCGATACCTATCCATATATATTTTGCGAATGCACGCATGATTATAACCAATCCCGCGGAAAAAATCAAGTCCGGCGGTACAATTTCCGTAAATTCTGTGCTTCCGGCGGTGGAATTTCCGCAGATTCTGTTGTATAGTATCTTTGTTCGCGCCGATCAGCGGCGCAAATACGCATAAAAAGGATACTTTTGCTGTGGACGATATGAAAAAAGAGGCCGAACGCGAGGCGCGCACCATGTGGGAATTCATCTGCACGTTCCTCAAATGGCTCGTTATCGCGGGCGTGACCGGCGGCATCGGCGGGCTGGTCGGCTCGGCCTTTCACCTGAGCGTGAACTGGGCGGCGACGTTTCGCGCTGCGCACCCGTGGCTGCTGTGGCTGCTGCCTGTGGGCGGCTTGCTGATCGCGGCCATTTACCGCCTGACCAAAATGGAAAACAAGAACACCAACGCCATCATCGACGCCATCCACTTCGGCGACAAGGTGCCGCTGCTGCTCGTGCCGGCGATCTATCTGTCGACCGTCATCACGCATCTGTTCGGCGGCAGCGCCGGGCGTGAGGGCGCGGCGCTGCAGATCGGCGGCAGCCTTGGCTGCTACGTCGGGCAGCTGTTCCACCTCGATGAAAAGGATATGCGCATCGCCACGCTCTGCGGCATGAGCGCCGTGTTCTCGGCACTGTTCGGCACGCCGCTGACCGCGACCATTTTTGCGCTCGAGGTCATCAGCGTGGGCGTGTTTTACTATTCCGCGCTCGTGCCGTGCATCGTCGCCTCGCTCGCCGCGCTCGCCATCGCCAACGCCTTCGGCATCGCGCCGACGCAGTTCACATTTGCATTCTCGGCCGCGCCGAAGCTTCTGCTGCTGCGTGTGGCGGCGCTCGCTGCCGTGTGCTCGCTGATGAGCATCCTCTTTTGCGTGACCATGCACGGCACGGAGCGGCTGTTTTCCAGCCGCATCCCGAACACGTGGCTGCGCATCGCCGCGGGCGGCGTGATCGTGATCGTGCTGTCGCTGCTCGTCGGTACGGGGGACTACAACGGCGCCGGCATGGACGTCATTACCCGCGCCATCGAGGGCGGACAGGCGGCGCCCGACGCGTTTTTCTGGAAGCTGCTGTTCACAGCCGTCACCATCGGCAGCGGCTTCAAGGGCGGCGAGGTCGTGCCGACGTTTTTCATCGGCGCAACGCTCGGCTGCGTGCTCGGCGGTCTGCTCGGCATCCCGACGGGGTTTGCCGCGGCGCTCGGGCTCGTGTGCGTGTTCTGCGGCGCGGTCAACTGTCCGATCGCGTCGATGGTGCTGAGCATCGAGCTCTTCGGTGCGGGGCAGCTCGTGTATTTCGCGCTCGCGTGCGGCGTCGCCTATATGCTCTCGGGCTATTTCGGCCTCTACAGCAGTCAGAAGATCCTTTATTCCAAGCTGAGAACGGAATTTATCAACATCCACGCCAAATAATTCGACGCCCGGACACGGTACGTGTCCGGGCGTGCCTGTCAAAAAGTATTCCTTTTTGACAAAGGGGTGGGCTGCCTGACTGCATCGCACTCGCTGTCCGCCGGAGGCGGACGGCTCGCACGTTTGCAGGCCGAGAAGTATTTTCTTCGCCGCACATGTCGCCGAAGAAAATGATTGAACTTTCTTTGCGCCTGCGGGCGCAAACTCTACGAGGTTTTTGGACAAGCTGAACCGGCGTCCCGTTTTCGGGACGCCGGTTTTTTCCTTCTGCGCGGCTGCCGGCCGCGAATCTGCATCGGAAATGTGAATTTCAGGAAGCTAATTGAAGAAAAAAGGAGTGCGCTTGCACGGATACGCACATTTGACACAAAAAAACGGAAAAATTGCATTGACATTCCCCACAAAAATGTTACAATATTGTCACAGAATGCTTTGGAAATTTTAAGTATCTTGTAACATTTGGAAAGGAGCGTAACGATGAAGCAGAGAACACGCAAGCTCCTGACCCTGCTGTTGATCGCGGCCATGGTCATGAGTCTGGCAGTCCCCGCGTTTGCGGATAACACTGCATATTCCGAAACACCCTATACCTATGATGCCGGAGATTACACCTTCGGCAAGATCTCGCACGCGGACAAGGCGACCGGCCAGCCGGACGGCCTTGTGGACTACACCGGCGACGGCACCGTTGCCGTGACCGGCACGGTCGAAGGCGCCGACGGGCAGGGCGACCGCGGCCAGAGCTACTCCTGGGCAGCTATGGCCTACGGCGACTATGTCTATGTCGGTACGTGCTACGCCGCCATGGGCAATACCCTCTCGGCCATGGACAGCGTCATGGGCCACAAGTTTGACGAAGAGGTCATGCGCGCTGAGCTCAACGCCATTTATAACGGCACGTTTTTCTACGGTGAAGAGGACGGCGGTGTCTCCAACGGCATTCTCGTCAAGATCAACGTGCACACCGGCGAGATGAAGCTGATCATGGCCAACTCCCTCAACAACGTCGCGCCGCAGTTCCGCAACGCCATTCTCTATAAGGATAAGATCTATTTCTGCGGCAGCGTGACCGCCAACGGCCGCGTCGGCCTGCCGAGCGTCTATGAGGTCGACCCGAAGGACGACAGCTTTAAGTGCGTCTACACGGGGCTTGAAAACATGCAGGAATACGTGCAGGCATACAAAGAGGGCGTCTGCACCGGCATCCGCGGCATGGCGGTCTATGAAGGCAAGCTTGTCATCAGCAACGTCGGCGTCGACGGCGGCTACCTGCTCATCAGTGACAACCCGTCCGAGGGCTTCACGAAGATCGCCACGCAGTCCGATCTCTTTAACTATCCCGCCACGCACTTTGTCGACAGCGTCTACGGCGGCGGCATCTGGGAGATGCTTGAGTATAACGGCAGCCTCTACGTCGCCATGTGCACCGGCACGCCCGCCACGCGCGTGGGCGACAACATGCGCTCGTTCGCCATCGTGCGCGGCGACTGCACCGGCGACTGGAACGATCCCAGCGCGTGGAAGTGGACGCCGGTCATCGGCGACAAGGCCGACGGTGCGAAGTACACCTTCGGCATCGACCCCGAGCGCACGCGCGCGGCCGCCTGCAATATGTGCATTTATGACGGTTACCTCTACATCGGCGAATACAACGATGAGGAGATCCCGCTCGAGGAGCTCATGTTCAGTCAGGACTTCGGCTTCCTCGCGCGCAACCTTGAGCAGTCGGTGAACCTCTACCGCATGTCCATCGGCAGCGACGGCAGCGAGCAGATGGAGCTCGTCGTCGGCGAGGCGACGAAGATGTTCCCGGCCGGCGGCATCCTGTGCAAGCAGTCCGGCTTCGGCGACTATGAAAACCAGTACTTCTGGCAGTCGAAGGTCTTTGACGGCAAGCTCTTCCTCGGCACGTTTGACACCAGCTCCCTGCTTGAGCCGCTTGGTCAGTTCACCAACGGTGACCTGCTCAAGATGTCGCGCGAGGAATGGGCCAGCCAGATCGGTTACCTGCGGGTGCTGCTCAAGCTGCTGCTGAATCAGGATAAAAACGGCGACGGCACGCTCATGGCGGCGGATGCCGATCCCGACGCCGCTATTGACGCTGCGGTCGACGCGGTCAGCGACGAGAGCCCCGAGCTCTTCACCTTCACTGACGCGCAGCATGACACCATGCGCCAGGAACTCCAGAACGGCGTGTACAACGCGTACTACAGCGTGAGCACGCTGCGCCAGCTCAACGAGCTCAACGCGCTGCTCACCGAGCTGACCGACCTCGTCGAGACGAACGACATCGAGGGCTTCGTCGCGCTCTACCAGAAGGTGAACGACCTCTATGCGAGCCTCAGCGACAAGCTGCCCGACGCGCTCAAAAAGCTCTATGAGACGCTCGTGCGCATCACCGAGCTGGAGAACATGAAGGACCTGTGCATCTGCCTCAGGAAGCTCTCGACCGCGACGCGCGGCTTCGGCCTGTACGCCATCACGTCGGAAGGCGGCAAGCTCTCGCTCGAGACGCTCACGCGCGACGGCTTCGGCGATCCGTTCAACCACGGCCTGCGCGCCTTCGCCACGAACGATGAAGAGGGCTGGATGGTCATCGGCACGGCCAACCCCTTCATGGGCACGCAGCTCTGGCGCACGAATCTGACGAAGGCTGACCCGATGGCGCAGTTCACCGACGTCGATGCCAGCAGCTGGTCGTATCCCGGCATCCGCTACTGTGTGGAAAACGGTCTGATGTCCGGCATCGGCAACGGCCTGTTTGCCCCGCAGATGACGACCACGCGCGCACAGATGGTGCAGATCCTCTATAACCTCGCGGGTGATCCGGAGGTCAGCGGCACGACGCCGTTTACCGACCTCACCGACGACTGGTATCAGGACGCGGTGCTCTGGGGCTACCAGACCGGCGTCGTGGCCGGCACGAGCGCGACGACCTTCTCGCCGAACGACCCCGTGACGCGCGAGCAGGCGGCGGTGCTGCTCATGGGCTATGCCGAGAAGATCGCGCAGGTCGATCTGTCCGGCGCGCAGGCTGACCTCTCCAGGTTCCCGGACGGGGATCAGGTCTCCGACTGGGCGCGCACGCAGATGTCCGCTGCGGTCGCGCTGGGCCTGATCAACGGTGTCCCGATCGACGGCAGAGACTATCTGTGCCCGCAGGACAGCGCCACGCGCGAGCAGGTCGCGACGATCCTGATGGCCTTTTGCCGCAACGTGCTGCAAAAGCCCTGAAATGTAACGCCCTGAAACGAAATGCCTTGCCCGCCGGAGCTTGTCTCCGGCGGGCTGACTGTCAAAAAGTAATACTTTTTGACAAGGGGATTTGCGGCCTGACTGCAGCGCACGCGCCGTCCGCTTGGGCGGACGGCGCGCACGTTTGCAGGCCGAGAAGTATTTTCTCAGCCGCACATGTCGCCTGAGAAAATGATCGGACCTTCTTTCGCCGCTGCGGCGGCGAAAGGCTACGAGGTTATTTGACAAACTGTGCCCGCCGGAGCTTGCCTCCGGCGGGCGTTCGCTTAATTTTTCTTAAAGCTGCCATTTGCCCCTGTGCGCGTGCGGGGCGGATGTGTTAGGATAGAGCCCAGAGGTGATACGATGGAAAACCCCCAGACCCCCGCTCGCATCCTCGTCGTGGATGACGAGCCGGACATTCGCAACATTCTGCACATTCTGCTCTCGTCACGCGGCTATGCGGTCGATGAGGCCGAAAACGGCCTGCGTGCCGTCGCGTGCGTGCGCGCGCAGCCGGACTATGACCTCATTATTATGGACATCATGATGCCCGGCATGGACGGCGTCGCCGCCTGCACGGAGATCCGGCAGCACAGCGTCGCGCCGATCCTGTTTCTGACGGCGAAGGCACAGCCCGGCGACATGAGCGACGCCTACGGCAGCGGCGGCGACGACTATCTCGTCAAGCCCTTTTCCAACCACGAGCTGTTCCTGCGCGTGGAATCGCTCATCCGGCGCTATCGCGTCTACCACGGCAAGGGCGACGCGCCGACCGTCATCGACGCGCTCGAGATCAACCGCGACAAGGGCACCGTGTGCAAAAACGGCCGCGCCGTCGAGATGACCAAGACGGAGTTTGAGCTGCTGCAGTACCTCATCGCCAACCGCGGCACGTCCGTGTCCGCGCGCAAGCTCTATGAGGACGTCTGGCATGAGAAATTCCTGCCGAGCTCGGCCAACACCGTCATGGTGCACATCCTCAAGCTGCGCAAAAAGCTCGAGGACGATCCGTCCAACCCGACGCTGATCCGCACCGTCTGGGGAAAGGGGTATCAGATTGATTAAAAAGTGGCGCGCCTCGATCAGTGCGCGCATGATCCTTGCGCTCATCCTGTCGCTGGCCGTGGGCGTCGGGTGCTATTTCGGCTGCTACCGGCTCGGCGTGTGGACGATCAACCACGGCTACATGGCGCCCGATGCGGTCGAGCTGCGCAACCAGCGGCACGAGCGCAGCCTGCAGCAGTATGTGGACAGCAACGGCGTCTCCTCGCGCGACACGGTGGCCATCGAGCAGTGGCTGCGCAGCGAGAAAAACGCCAGCGTCATCGTCTATCAGGCGCAGGGCGACCCGTATGAGGCCGGCACCTGGGGCACGAGCCAGCTGCTCGACGACACGACGCAAAACGATCTCGCAACGCTCGGCTACAGCTTTTATACCGTGCAGTTTGCCGACGGCGCGTATCGCGTTGCCTTGTGCGATTATTCCGAGTCGCGGCTGTTCGGCTACGCGCAGATCGGCGCGCTCGTGCTGGCGTTCGTGGCCTATTCGTGCATTGCCTTCAGCTTCACGCGGCGGCTTGCGCGGCGCGTCACGCGCCTGTCCGAGGCTGTGAGCGCGGCCGGGGCACTCAACCAGACCATCCCCGTCACGGGCACGGACGAGCTTGCGCGCCTCGCGCAGAACGTCAACACCATGCGCGACACGATCGTCGAGCGCACGCGCAACGAGCAGACCGCGCTGCAGGCCAACAGCGACCTCATCACCGCCATGTCGCACGACATCCGCAACCCGCTCACGTCGCTCATCGGCTATCTCGACCTGCTCGAGATGCAGCAGGCGCAGCTTCCGGAGGACCTGCGGCGCTACGTGCTCGCAAGCCGCGACAAGGCCTATCAGCTCAAGGATCTGACGGGGGAGATGTTCCGGTACTTTCTCGTCTTCAGCCGCGGCGAACAGGAGACGCACCCCGAACCGTATGACGCGCAGATCCTCTGCGCGCAGCTGCTCGGTGAGTGCGCGGAGGAGCTGCGCAGCCGCGGCTTTGACGTCAATCTCCTGCTGCTCGGCACACCCTGCACCGTTACGACCGATGCGCAGATGCTCAAGCGCGTGACGGATAACCTGCTGTCGAACATAGAAAAGTACGCCGACCCCGCCGCGCGCCTGACCATTCTGGCCGAGTGCGAGGGCGAGCGGCTGCACGTCTGCTTTGCCAACCGCGCCCGGCGCGAGCTTGCGCGCGTCGAGAGCAACCACATCGGCCTGCGCACCTGTGCAGCGATCCTGAAGCTGCTCGGCGGCGAATTCATCACGCACAGGGACGGCGATGATTTCACGGCGGAGTTCACCCTGCCAGTCACGCCGCCGGACGCGGCGCAGAGCGAGACCTGAACCGACCACCGGCTGTGGAGAATCTCTCCGCAGCCGGGTCAGCTTGTCAAAGAACCTCGTAGAGTTTCGCCGCCGCAGCGGCGAAAGAGAGTCCGATCATTTTCTTCGGCGACATGTGCGGCGAAGAAAATACTTCTCGGCCAGCAAACGTGCGCGCTGTCCACATTGGCGGACAGCGCGTGCGCTGCAGTCAGGCCGCAAACCCCTTTGTCAAAAAGTAATACTTTTTGACAGATTGCGCCGCGGCCTGAAAACCGCCGGAATGCCTTGAACGTTTTCGGGATTTCCGCTATAATAGAAAAACACCCCGAGCGGCGCTGCCGCACCGGAACGACTGTACAAGGGAGGTGCGCTTGTGCGCAAGGTTTGGTTTGAGGACGACTACGAGATCCGTCTGCTGCGCCGCGGCAAGCGCCGCCTGCTGGACATTGTGTTCGGCCGCACGATGGTCATCGTCGTGCTGCTGCTGCTTCAGGTCGCCATCATGGCGTTCGGTGCGCACTATCTCGGCCGCTACTACCCCGCGCTGTCCGGCATCATGCATGTGCTGGCGGTCGTGCTCATCATCTATCTGGTCAATAAGCCCGGCAGCGCGACGACGAAGATCACATGGATCGTGCTCATCATGGCGCTGCCCGCGTTCGGCGTGCTGCTGTACCTGTTCGTGCAGCTCGATGTCGGCCACCGCTACGCAAACCGCCGCGTGCAGGAGAGCATCGTGAGCACCGTGCAGTATGTGCCGCGGCAGACCGAGCTCATGACGCGCCTGCGCACCGAGCTGCCCGAGGTGCACAACCTCGCCGAGTACACGCTGCGCTCCGGCGACTATCCCGTGTATGAAAACACCGCCGTTACCTACTACCCCATGGGGCAGGATAAGATCGGCGCCCTGCTCGACGCGCTGCAGTCGGCCGAGCACTTTATCTTCCTCGAATACTTCATCATCGAGGAGGGCGACGTCTGGGGGCGCATCCTCAAGATCCTGGAGGAAAAGGTGCGCGCCGGCGTTGAGGTGCGCGTGCTCTATGACGGCACGTGCACGTTCTACCGCCTGCCGTACGGCTATCCCAGGCGTATGGAGGCGCTCGGCATCCGCTGCAAGATGTTCGCGCCGCTGCGCCCGTTTGTCAGCACCTATTATAATAACCGCGACCACCGCAAGATTGCCGTCATCGACGGGCGCGTCGGCTTCACCGGCGGCGTGAACCTTGCCGACGAGTATGCGAATCTGGTCAGCGTCTACGGCGTCTGGAAGGACACCGCCGTGCGGCTCGAGGGCGAGGCCGTGCGCTCGCTCACGCTCATGTTCCTGCAGATGTGGGGCATGGATGAGCGCGAGCCGGATACGGAGTCCTACGGGCGGTATCTCAACGTGCCGCTGCCGCCGCTGCCGGAGGCGGGGGGCTATGTCCTGCCGTATGCCGACAGCCCGCTCGATGACGAGCGCGTCGGCGAGAGCGTCTATCTCGACATCCTCAGCCACGCCGAGCGCTATGTGCGCATCTTCACGCCGTACCTCATCCTCGATGAGACGATGGTCATGGCGCTCACGTTTGCGGCCAAGCGCGGCGTGGACGTGGAGCTCATTTTGCCGCACGTGCCGGATAAAAAGTTTGCCTTTGCGCTCGCCAAGGGGCACTACCGCGAGCTGCTCGACGCCGGCGTCAAGATCTATGAGTACACGCCCGGCTTCGTGCACGCGAAGGTGTTCGTCAGCGATGACTGCAAGGCCGTCGTCGGCACGATCAATCTCGACTACCGCAGCCTGTACCTGCACTTTGAAAATGCGGTGTACCTCTATGACTGCCCGTGCATCGCGGACATCGTGGCCGACTTTGACGCCACGCGCGCCCAGTCGCAGATCGTCACGCACGGTGACCTTGCGCGCATCCCGCTGCACACGCGCATCACTTCCGCGCTGCTCAAGCTGGTAGCGCCGCTCATGTAAACGGATTACGAAAGAAAGGGGAACCTGTTATGTCCAAATGTTATCTGCTGTTTGCCGAAGGCCTGGAGGAGTGTGAGGGCCTGATCACGCTTGACATTCTCCGCCGCGCCGGTCTGGAGACGTATACGGTCTCCGTTGAGGACGCGCACACCGTCGTCGGTGCGCACGGCGTGCCCGTCACGTGCGACCGCACGCTGCCGGAGCTGCTGGCGGCGCCTCCGGAGCTGGTCGTGCTCCCGGGCGGCATGCCCGGCACGACGAATCTGGCCAAATCGCCGGCCGTGGAGACGCTCGTGCGCCGCACGCTCGAGCATGGCGGCCGCGCCGCTGCCATCTGCGCCGCGCCGAGCGTGCTCGCGCAGTACGGCCTGCTTGCCGGCCGCCGCGCCACCTGCTACCCCGGCTTTGAGGACAGATGCACCGGTGCGCAGATGGTCGATGCCGACGTCGTCACCGACGGGCAGATCACGACCGGCCGCGCCCTCGGCGCTGCGATCCCGTTCGCGCTCGAGCTCGTGCGTCTGCTCACCGACGAGCAGACCGCCGCACGCACGGCGGAGGAGATCGTCTACCGCGCGTGACGTCCGGGCAGTATGTGACGGTTGACAACGCGCGCGCGAATGCGTAAAATGGACAGCACATCATCATCGTGAGGACCCACCATGGACGAACTGAAACTCATCTTTGCCAGCAACCTCATCCGCCTGCGCACGGCCGCGGGCATGACGCAGGCAGAGCTTGGCGAACAACTGAATTATTCGGATAAGTCGATCTCCAAGTGGGAGCGCGGCGAGGCCATTCCCGATGCCGCGGTGCTCAAGCGCATGAGCGAGATCTTCGGCGTCACGGTCGATTACCTGCTCAACGAGCACGACGCGTGGCAGCCCGGACCCGAGCCCACCGCGTGCGACCGCAGCCATCACGCCATCATCCTTGTCGCCCTCATGGGCATCGTGACGCTGGCGGTGCTGGTGTTCGTGGTGCTGTGGCTGTGGCTGGGCGCGGTGGAGTGGATCGTGTTTGCCTGCTTCGTGCCGGCGGCGGTCATCACCTATCTCGTGCTCAACAGCGTGTTTTTCGGCGGACGGGGCAATCTGTACGTGGTGCTCGGCCTCGTGGCGAGTATTTTTGCCGTGGGCTATCTCGTGTTGCTGCGCTTCGGGATGAATTTCTGGCAGCTGTTTTTGATCCTCATCCCGGCGGAGGCCGTCGTTTACTTCAGCTTTCATATCCGTGCAAAGCATTGAAAAATCAGGCGTTCTATGATTTGTAGAGCGTACCGTTCGGGGCGTAGAACAGGGGGGATCCATGTTCTACGCCCCGGTTCCGTTTTGTAGCTTGCGCAATCCCTGCTTTGCAGGTATGCTATGCGTGTATTGACAGGAACAAGACAGACAGCCCGCCCGGCGGGCAAATCAAAGGATGTAAAGGAGACCGACAACATGGCCGATTTTGTACTGAGCTGCTGCTCCACCGCCGACCTGACCAAGGAGCATTTTCAGCAGCGTGACATTTCGTATATCTGCTTCCACTACCAGCTTGACGGCGTGGACTACCCGGACGATCTGGGCGAATCGATGCCGTTTGATAAATTCTATGCCGCCATGGCAAACGGCGCCGACACGCGCACCTCGCAGGTGAACATCTCGGAGTTCGTGGATTATTTCACCCCGTTTCTCGAGCAGGGCAAGGACATTCTGCATGTCTGCCTGTCCTCGGGCCTGTCGGGCGTGTCGAACTCGGCCGAGAACGCCGCGCGCATCGTGCGCGAGCGCTACCCGGAGCGCAAGATCTACATCGTCGACTCGCTCGGCGCCTCCTCGGGCTACGGCCTGCTGATGGATAAGCTCGCCGACCTGCGCGACGAGGGCATGGGTATCGACGCCGTGCGCGACTGGGCCGAGGCGCACAAGCTTGAGCTGCACCACTGGTTTTTCTCCACCGACCTGACGTTCTACGTCAGGGGCGGCCGCATCTCGAAGGTGGCCGGTGTGTTCGGCGGTCTGCTGGACATCTGCCCGCTGCTGAACATGGATAACCTGGGCCGGCTCATTCCGCGCGCCAAGATCCGCGGCAAAAAGCGCGTCATGAAGGAGATCGTCATGCGCATGGAGGAGCACGCGCAGGGCGGCCACGACTACTCCGGCAAGTGCTACATCTCCAACTCCGCGTGCTATGACGATGCGCGCGCCGTGGCAGACGAGATCGAGCAGAAGTTCCCGAAGCTCAACGGCAAGGTCGAGATCTACAGCGTCGGCACCACCATCGGCAGCCACACCGGCCCGGGCACCGTGGCCCTGTTCTTCTGGGGCGACGAGCGCAAGGACTGATTATGTGATACATCCCCCTTACCTTTTTCTCCATCCAAGTAAGAACCCCTGACCGAGCGGTCAGGGGTTCTTACTTTATACGATATGACTTTGATGCTGCCCGACCGCTCAGCGCTTCGGCACGGACGCCGGGCGGGCGCGCCCGGCCGGAGGTTATCCGGCGGGCGTGATGGATTTGAGCTTGCCGCTGTTCGTGATCTGGCTGTAGGAGAACGTCAGGTGGAACGTTGCGTCCGGCTCTGCGGCGACGGCGGCGAGCTGCTCGGCCGAGCAATCGACGTGGATGACGGTGCCGGCCTTCGTCACGGTCAGCTGACCGCCGTCGTCCGTCGCGGCGTAGGCGTCGATGGTGTAATCGCCGTTGCCGGATACGCGGTTCATGCCGAGAAAGCCGCCGTAGGTCAGCAGACCCAGCACGCCGACGATCACGATCACACGAATGACGGTTATGACAGTTTTCTTCATGCGCACACCCCCTTTCGGCCAGTTTAACAGGCCGGACGCCATTTGGCAAGTGCTGCGCGAGAATTCTCCTTTACAAGACAGCGTGTCTGGCATATACTGAGGTATTATACGCGGCGGCGGCGCCGCGCAGCCTTCAAACGAGAGAAAGAGAAAAGAAACGATATGAATCTATCCACTGTCTTTGCCAAGATGGCCATGCTGATCCTCATCATGCTGCTTGGCTACCTTTGTGCGCGCATCGGCATCACGGGGCCGGAGTTTAATAAGCGTGTGACCCCGCTGATGGTCACGGTGCTGCTCCCGGCGACCATCCTCAATTCCGTGCTCGGCGCGCCGGCGTTTCAGGCCATTGAGATCGTCGATTATATCCTTGTCCTGACGGGCATGGTCGTGCTGCAGATGCTGCCTGCGTGGCTCCTGCCGCGGCTGCTGCGCACACGCGGGGAGGATGCCGGTGCGATGCGCCTGACGACGGCGTTTGGCAACGTCGGCTTTGTGGGGCTGCCGGTCGTCGCGGCGATCTTCGGCGAGGAGATGGTCTTTTTCGCCTCCCTGTGCAACATCCCGTTTAACCTCGCGCTCTATTCCAGCAGCGCGTCGCAGCTGTCCCCGGAGGGCGGCCGCGTTCGCTGGCAGGATGTGCTCAACGCGCCGGTCATCGCGACGCTGCTGTCGATCGTGCTGCTGCTTACACATGTGCCCGTGCCCGGTGTCATCGCCGACACGATCTCGGCGGTCTCCGGCGTGACGATCCCGCTGTCGATGATCGTCATCGGCACGTCGCTCGGCGCGATCTCCGTGCGCGCGGCGCTGACGGATTGGCGTGCCTATGCCGTTGCGGCGGTGCGTCTGCTCGTGTGCCCGCTGCTGACGTGGGCGGTGCTGCGGCCGTTTGTCAGCGGCGACCTGCTCGGCATCCCGGTGCTGCTCGCGGCGTGCCCGACGGCCATGCTCGTCACGGCGCTGTGTCTGCAGTATGACCGCTCGGATGCGTTCGCGTCCAAGTGTATTTTCATCAATACGATCCTGTCCGCCGCGACGATCCCGCTGGTGATCTGGCTGCTGTTCTGAGCGGGATCGCCATAACAGGATCCATTCTGAACAGGAGGTTTTTCGTATGATCGATCCCTTGACATTCATCGCGCTGCTGCCGGCCGTCGTGCTGGTGGTGTACATCTGCCGCAAGGACCGCACGGACAAAGAGCCGCCGGCGCTGCTGGCAAAGCTGCTGGGTTTCGGCGCGCTCTCGTGTCTGCCCGCCATCGTGGTCGAGCTCATCCTCAGCGCCATCATCGAGCGGCTGAACGTGCGCAATGTCTACCTCGGCTATTTCCTCGAGGCGTTCGTCGTCGCGGGCCTGACGGAGGAGACGTGCAAGTTCCTGTTTCTGCGCACGACGTGGCGCAGCCCGGCGTTCGACTTCCAGTTCGACGCGATCGTCTATGCCGTCATGGTCGCGCTCGGCTTTGCCGCATTCGAGAACGTGAAGTATGTCTACAGCTACGGCTTTGCGACCGGCCTTGTGCGCGCGGTCACGGCTGTGCCCGGCCACGCGATCTTCGGTGTGTTCATGGGCTATTTCTACGGCTACGCCAAGCTCTCCGACTACTGGGGGCGCGACGAGGACCGCAAGGCCTACCTTGCGCTGAGCGTCGTCGTGCCGGTGCTGATGCACGGCTGCTATGACTTTCTGGCGTTTGCAGAGGCGAGCGACGGCCGCTTCACGCTGCTGTTTTATGCCTACCTGATCGCGCTGTACGTGTTCGGCATCCTGCGCGTGAACCGCTCGGCGCGTGCCGACCGCCGCGTCTCGCGCGAGACGGTGTTTGACTACTTCCGGCGCATGCAGTACCCGGTGCCGCCGCAGTACCGCGACCGGAACGACGATTTCTGGCGCTGAGCGGCGGCCGGAGCGGGTGATCCATACCGATACAAAAGGGATGCTGCCATAGGACAGCATCCCTTTTGCGGTCTGTTGTTCCCGCCGTTGGTAGGAAAGCCGGCGGGGGCTTTTCATCTGCGCGCCTGCTTGCAGGCGGGGGCATGCGGGTTATGCACTGTGGCGGAGCGTGCTGCTCAGGTGTTCGAATTTGCCGTCGTGCTTGTCCGTGGAGTAGAGCAGCATCGGCTCGGCGTTGAGGCCGAGCACCTCGCTCGTCGCGGCGTCCACGTAGCACTCGTAGTGCATCCACGCGGTGAACAGGTTGGCCTCATACAGGCCGTCGTGCATGGTGATGCTGGAAAACTCTACATCGCTGTCGTTGAGGTGCAGCTCGGCGAGAATGGTCCGGTATGCGCTGGCGGTGTTGATGGTGTTGATGATATCTTTCATGATGTTGTCATCCTTTCTTGAATTGTGGGAGGTTTTTGCTCTCTTGACCTTATGTGCCCATGATACGGGCAAATTCTAAGAAAGAAATGAGACAAAAGAAAAGAAATTTTGAACGGCGCGGGCAACAGAAATGTTGCCCGCGCCGTCGATCGCTCACAGGGTCACGGAGAATATGCTTCCTTTTCCGGGCACGCTCTCCAGGCTCACGGTGCCGCCGTGCAGCTGCACGATCTCCTTGACCATGGCGAGTCCGAGCCCGCTGCCGCCGTCCTCCCCGTGCGAGGGATCCGCCTGCCAGAAGCGCTGCCAGACCTTGTCCTGATCCTCCGGTGCGATGCCGGGACCGTCGTCCGCAACGCGGAGCACAGCCTTGCCGTCCGCATTTTCGTGCAGCGAGACGCGCACCCGCGCCTGCTCCCCGCCGTATTTATAGGCGTTTTGCAGCAGATTGACGACCACGCGCGACATCAGGCCGGCGTTGCACGCTGCCTGAATATCGGGCTGGATGTCCAGCTCTACTTCTGCGTGTGAGCCCGGCGGCGGAGGGCATTCCTCACAGCAGGAGCAGACCAGTGCGCTCAGATCCATGCACTTGATCGGGTATTTGTCCGTCCCGTGCTCCATGCGCGTCAGCCCAAGCAGCGCCTGCACGAGCTGCGACATATGCTCGCTCTGCTGCTCGATGACGCCGACGGACTCCAGAAAGTCGCCGCGTGTGCATGCCTTGCGTTTCGCGCGGTCGCACTCGGCCAGAATGACCGTGATGGGCGTGCGCAGCTCGTGCGAGGCGTCGGATGTGAACTGCCGCTCGGCGTCGAAGGATTTTTCCAGCCGCGCGAACATCCGATCAAAGGCTGCGCTGAGCCGCCGCATTTCGCGCGGGCCGCGCTGCATATTCAGCCGTGCGCTTAGATCTTCGCCGGCGGAGATGCCGTCCACCGCCGTGAGGATCTTTTCCATCGGCCGCATGGCCGACCACGCGATGAGCCAGCCGCCGCCGACGGTGACGGCGAGCAGGATGGGCAGCAGTGTCGCCGTGAGGACAGTGATCGTGTGCATCACGCCCGACCGGTCATCGGCGGAGATGATGCCGCGCACCCACAGGCCGGTGACATCCATGTCTACATAGCTGTCGTAAATGTAGTATTTTTTGTCGCCGCTGCTGACCGTGCGCACGATGTTTGGCGAAAACTCCAGCTCGGGAGTGAAATCTTCCGGAACCGCGCCGTTCAGCAACGCACCGTCCGTGTTGTAAAACTGGCTGTAGACGCCGCCGCTGTACATGGACAGATCGTCCCACTCGAATTTCCCGCGGTCAAATTCCACGTCCTTCGCGTTGCCCTGCACGACGTTTATGAGCCGGCCGGCCGGGTCGTCCGTGATGGCGTTGTGATTGATCACAAGCACGAACACCAGAGTCATTGCTGCCAGCAGCAGCACCATGAGCGTGATCCACGCCGTGATCCTGACTTTGATCGACATGTCAATCCTCCCTCAGTGTCCAGCCGCTGCCCCAGACGGTGCGGATCAGCTTGGTGTCAAATCCGGTGTCCATTTTTTTGCGCAGATAGCCGATGTACACGTCCACGACATTCGTTCCGCCCTCGTAGTCAAAGTTCCAGAGGTTATTTTCGATCATTTCGCGCGTGAGGACGATGCCCTTGTTGCGCAGCATATACTCCAGCAGCGCAAACTCCCGCGCCGTCAGGTCAATGTTTTTGCCCGCGCGCGTCACGGTTTTGGCCGAGGTGTCCATCGTGAGGTCGGCGGCTGTGAAAATGTTGGAGCGGTTGCCGGTGTACTTGCGGGTGATGGCGCGGACAACGGCCAGCAGCTCCGGAAAATGAAACGGCTTTACGAGGTAATAGTCCCCGCCGCTCTCGAGCCCCTCCACACGGTCGGCAATGCTGTCGCGCGCGGTGAGAAACAGCACCGGCGCACAGATGTGCTCGCTGCGCATCTGCCGCACCGCCTCGAGCCCGTCCAGACGCGGCATCATGATGTCCATGATCATCGCGTCGTATTCGGCGGCGCGGGCGTATTCCAGCGCCTGCTCGCCGTCAAAGCAGGCGTCGACGCTGTAGCCCTCGTCCTCCAGCGCTTCGCAGATGATCTTGTTGAGGCGCTTTTCATCCTCTGCTACCAGTAGTCTCATGTGCGGCTCCCTTCGATGTCTGTATTCCCGGACAGAATAGCACGAAAAACTATGAAAAGAATAAGTTTTTGCTCTGTTTCCGATTTTTTTCACGCTTTTATTCTCGGCTGCGCAAAAGCGGGCAGCGGCCGCGCACTGCGCGCCGCCGCTGCCGGATCTTCAGCATGTATCCTCCAGAAACTGCCGGAACGCAGTCGGCAGGGAGATCTCCGTGCGCAGCTCGTCCGGCGCTGCCCAGCGGTATTGCGGCGGCATGGCCGAGCACTCAAGTGTATAGCAGCGCATCGTCCAGACGATGTGTGTGAAGATGTGCTTGCCGTCGCGCGCGCTGCGCAATCGCACGTCGCCGAGCCCCTGTCCGCTGGCAAAGGCGCCCGCCTGCTGCTCGTCGAGCAGCCCCGGCGTGTTCGGCAGTTGCCAGAGCCCGGCAAGCAGGCCGCTGTCCGGCCGCCGCTCGACGGCGAGCCGGTCGCCGCAGCGCAGGCAGAATACGGTGTGCTCCTCGGCGCGCTTGGCGCGCTTCGGCGCCTTGACCGGCAGGGCGGCCGCCGTACCGTGTGCGCGCGCGAGACACAGCGCCGCGATCGGGCAGTCCGCGCACTGCGGCGCGCGGTTCGGGCCGCAGACGGTCGCGCCGAGCTCCATGAGCGCCTGCGTGAAATCGCCGCAGTGCCCGGCGGGGTAGCACGCGCTCAGCGCCGCGGTGAGCGCCGCCTTGTGCGCGGCGTTGTCGATGGGCGTCGCGTCGTCGAGCACGCGTGCGCACACGCGCAGCACGTTGCCGTCCACGGCGGCGGCCGGGCGCTCAAAGCAGATCGAGGCGATCGCCCCGGCAGTGTACGGCCCGATGCCCGGCAGCGCCAGCAGGCCCTCGACCGTGTCGGGCCAGACGCCGCCGCGCGCCGCGATCACGCGGGCGCATTCCTGCGCCTTGCGCGCGCGGTTGTAATACCCCAGCCCCTCCCAGAGCTTGAGCAGCTGCGCCTCCGGCAGCGCCGCGAGCGCGAACACATCCGGCGCGGCCGCGAGAAAGCGCGCGTAATACCCGCGCACGGCCTCGACGCGCGTCTGCTGCAGCATGATCTCCGAGAGCCACACGTGGTACGGCTCGCGGTCGGCGCGCCATGGCAGTGTGCGTGCGTGCGCCTGAAACCAGTCGAGCAGCGGCTGTACCGTCTGCGATAGTCTCTGCGTGTCCATGGCCGCACCTCCCGAAAAAAATCTGCGCCCATTATAGCACGGTTCACCTCGCTGCGCAAAGGGCTTGTTCTGCGTGCGCTGCGCAGACAAAAAAGGTCCCCGAAGCGGCTGCTTCGGGGACCTTCGTTCGTTTTTTCGGGATGCTTCAGAGCTTACACGATGCCCTGAGCCATCATGGCGTCGGCGACCTTCAGGAAGCCGGCAACGTTCGCGCCGAGCATCATGTTGCCCGGCTGGCCGCACTCGACGGAAGCGTCGTAGCAGGCTTTGAAGATGCTCTTCATGATGCCGTGCAGCTTCTCGTCCACTTCCTCGAAGCTCCAGCTCATACGCAGGGAGTTCTGGCTCATTTCCAGACCGGAGGTGGCGACGCCGCCCGCGTTGGAAGCCTTGCCCGGCGTGTAGAGCAGGCCGGCCTCGATGACCGCGCTGATGGCCTCGGGGGTCAGCGGCATGTTGGCGCCTTCGAACACGGCCATAGCGCCGTTGGCGATGACGGCCTTCGCGCCCTCAACGTCCATCTCGTTCTGGGATGCGCACGGCATGGCGATGTCGCACGGCACGGTCCAGATGTCCTTGCAGCCCTCGTGGTACTCGCTGCCGGGGACCTCATCCGCGTAGACGCTGATGCGTGCGCGGCGCTTCTGCTTGATGTCGAACAGCACATCGAGGTTGACGCCGTTGGGATCATAGATGTAGCCCTTGGAGTCGCTCATCGCGATGACCTTGCCGCCGAGCTCGGTGCACTTCTGCGCGCAGTACTGCGCGACGTTGCCGGAGCCGGACACGATGACCTTCTTGCCCTCGAAGCTGTCGTTTCTCAGGTGCTTGAGCACTTCGTCGGAGAAGTAGCAGATGCCGTAACCGGTGGCCTGCGTGCGGGCGAGAGAGCCGCCGTAGGTCAGACCCTTGCCGGTGAGGACGCCGCCCTCAAAGCGGTCGACGATCTTCTTGTACTGGCCGTACATATAGCCGATCTCGCGCGCGCCGACGCCGATGTCGCCCGCCGGAGTGTCGGTGAACTGGCCGATGTGACGGTAGAGCTCGGTGATGAAGCTCTGGCAGAAGCGCATGACCTCGCCGTCGGACTTGCCGTGGGGGTCAAAGTCGGAGCCGCCCTTGCCGCCGCCCATGGGGAGGGTGGTCAGGGAGTTTTTGAGGATCTGCTCGAAGCCAAGGAACTTGACGACGGACAGGTTGACCGACGGGTGGAAGCGCAGACCGCCCTTGTAGGGGCCGATCGCGGAGTTGAACTGCACACGGTAGCCGCGGTTGACCTGAACCTTGCCGTTGTCATCGACCCAGGGAACGCGGAAAATGATGATGCGCTCGGGCTCGACGAAGCGCTCCATGAGGCCGGCTTCTTCCCACTCGGGGTGCTTGTCGACGACATACTGGAGGCTCTCAAAGACTTCATCAACGGCCTGAAGGAACTCGGGCTCGTTGGGATGATTCTTCTGAAGGTCTGCGAAGACGCGGTTCAGATAGGCGTTGTTAATCATTTTCTTACCTCTTTCTTGTTATTCACTTTGCTCTCATAAATGGCCTGAGTGGCCAGTTTCCTTCATCATGGTAACGCAAACGGAGAAAGATTGCAATATCCGTTTTCCATATAATTTCTTTCTTTTTTTGTGCAAAAAGTCAGAATGGGTGCTTTGAATCGCTTTGTTTTCGTCAAAAAACCGACGTTCTTGCAGAGCTCAACAGCCTGTCGCGGTTATTTTTTATGCAAGCGCAAAAATTACGCTTGACAAATTATCCTAACGAGTATAATCTAATTGCGAAGTTATTCAAACGCATAAAATTCTTCACAATCGGAAAGGGGTGACGTGGATGCGGCGATGTGAGGTGTGCTTTGCGCCGCTGCCGGAGTGGGCGGAGGCGTATCTATGGCCGTGTGCGCATGGCGGGCTGACAGTGTGCGCCGACTGTTTCGACGCGCTGGTGAGCGGCCTGTCGCGCAGGGAGTTGGCGCAGCGGCTGTGTGCACCGGGAGCGTAAGGGGGGGAAAAGAAAAACCCGCCCACGGTGTGGACGGGCAGACAGGTCATGTGCGGTTTTTCTTCGCGGTGTTGACGGAGGCGATGAGCATTCGCCGGATCGTGCCGCTGGCACGTCGGAGCGGGTCGATGCTGTCGAGGTCGGCAATGCCTGCACGCTGGAACAGCTCCAGCCAGTATTCCGTCTCATAACATTCCTTGAGCGCGATCTGGAGCTTGGCGATGAAGTCTGCCTTTCCGTGCGCATAACTCGCCTCACGAATGTTGGCCCCGATGGAGGTGGACGAGCGTTCGAGTTGATTCACGAGGGCGCTGTGGCTGTGTATGGTTTCGCAGAGCTGCAGCGTCTGTACGGCAAAATCCATGGACAGGTCGGTGAGCTTGTTTTCAGCCATGGCGTGAACTCCTTTGATGAGATCGTGCATGCGCACGGTGAAATCTCCGGCTGTCGCCGGCAGATGAAATCCTTGTTTCGCTCGGGTGAAAGGAAATCCGTCCACCCATCGCCGCAGCGATTTCACACGCGGCGCGTATTGCATCCTGCACGGCAGGATTTCACCCGTCCGCAGGACGGATTTCATTGAAAAACCGCCTTGCAAGGCAAGACGGTTTTTCTGGTGGCTCAAAGTGGAGCTAAGACGAACACATGACGCCTCGTCATCTATGCTGTCTATGACATCTTCCAGCGGGATCTCAATCGTATTCTTATCACCGGCAAAGCTGAACACAATTTTCACGCGGTTATCGTCGTATAGATAGGCCGCAACAAGGAATGTGTCAAACAGTCCAGCTTGATACTTCTTGTCATGCACATCTCCCTCGCGCAAGCTACGGAGCCATTCGACGAGTCTTTCCCGATTGGTAGGCACAATAGCCGCTTTTGCAGCGCATATCTTCCCTTCTATGGCGGTGCGCTCTGCTTCCAACTCCATTAAACGGCCTTTCGTAGTCTCCGTGATAATACCCTTCTCAATTGCCGACATGACATTCTTTATGCTGCGGTTAACTTCTGCGAGTTGATCCTCAAACACGCTAAGGTGACTTTCTGACACTCTACGATCATGATCTTCTACGCAACTATCCGCGATCCATTCGATTATGTCATCTTTAAGTGCGTAGTCCCTGATTGCCTTTGCTATTTTCAGCTCGATCACATCGCGGCGAACATTCTTCTTGTGGCAGGTTTTCTCAGTCCGCCTCTTTTGGCAGACGTAGTAGAAGTGCAGCTTCCCTGCCCGGCCTGTGCCGGAGATGCCGGTCATGGGACTTTTGCAATGCCCGCAGAACAGCTTGCCGGTGAGAAGATAGTCACCATTGACGCGGTGACGCCCTTGTGGATTTTTCTTCGTGGTAATCGCCTCCTGGACCTTGAAGTAGAGTTCATCGCTGACGATCCTCGGGATGCCGCCCTCAATGCGGACATCGCCGTAGATATAAATGCCGCGGTATCTCTCGTTGGAAAGGATCTTCTGAAAGCTCGACCGCCCCCATGGGCGACCGTACGAGGTTGTAATGCCTCTGGCATTTAGGCTGCTCATAATATCCACGAACGCCTCGCCGCAGGAAACTCGCGTGAAGATCTCCCGGATAACCGCCGCCCTTGGCTCGTCGATGGCATAGTGCAGCGTTTCGTCTGCTTTATAGCCGTAGGGCAGATGGCCGTTCGTCACCATGCAATTTGCGGCGTTGTCGTACAGACCGCGCTTGATGTCCTCGGCCATGTTCTCGGAATAGAACTGGTTGACATTCATCATCGAGCGGGCAGCGAAGCGTCCGGCCGCAGTATCGTCGAAATCCTCCTCCACATAGAGAACACGGACACCCAACTCCTGAAACCGTGCTTCGTTGACAAGAGCTTCCAGCATATTGCGGCCTATACGGTTGGACTTCCACGCAAGCACATAGCGGAACTTCCCTTTTGCGGCATCGGCCATCATACGCTGAAAATCCACCCGCTTGTCTGTGCGACCGGAAACGGCACGGTCGGCATAGGTGTCGATGATCCTGATGCCATACTCCGCCGCCAGCTCATAGCATTTCTCAAACTGCTGTTCAATGCTGATGTCTTTCTGGTTGTGGCTGCTGTACCGACCGTAGAGAACGCCTGGCTCTTCGATTTCCAGCTTCTTGCCCCGCTTCGGCTTCGCCGGGTGCTTTGCAGGTTTTCTCGGCAACAGCGCCACCCCCTTCTAACGATAGATTTGCAGTAGTAGATATTCAGAATCAGAAACAGAATACAGATACAGTCTCAGATACAGATACAGGTACAGAGACAGTGCGCGCACGATCGCGCGCACACGCACGCGCGCACGCGAGGTATCACTACGGTATACCATGATGATTTTCCCAAAAAGTTTGCGTGCGATACCATATATACCTGTATCGATAGGGTTAAATTTTATCGGAAATCTCTATAACCGCGAAGTACATATGCTTACAAGGGAGACCCCTTTTTCTGAAATCAGGGCATGAACACCCAGATACGTCTATGTCATACATCTCACCGCGCTCTCCGAGGACGCAGGCTGTATGCATTTCCGGGTCGTAGTTCAGAAGTTTTATGCGCTTGGAATATATGCCTTTTTCCATCCGACTTCGCTGCTCGGGAGGAAGGTGTGTTATATATCCCCACGCAGGCCAGCCGACTTTTGCGAAGTCCTCCGCAAACTTGTGACAAATCGCCGTTCTCGCATGTATAGTTTCCTGCTGACGGTCCTTTTCAGCTTTTGCGGCCCTGTGCAACATCGTACCAACAATTACGAGGGCTACTGTCACGCCAATAAAGAAAACAGCCAGGATTTCCATAATGAACTCCCCATTATCCACCTTCACCCGTATGTAGCCTGCTGTCTGTCGAAGTTTGCTGAAAGTGATAATCTATCTTTTCTCACAAAATTGCTGCGAGGTCTGATATAATAGCTTCACTGCCGACAGTAAAATACAACAAAGGAGCCACCGCTATGAGTCAGGATAAACTATCTGAATATTGTGAGTTTGTAGTGCTTTCGCAGCAACTGCTCGGCGCAGATGATGAGGCATACATCAAGTTCCTTCGTTTTTGCGTGGAGCGTTTGCATAAAGGTGACCAAGTTCAAGCAATTTGGTCCGACTATCAGGATCAAGTAAAGTGAATATTTTTGTGATTTCTGAGAGTCCGGCGTCCTCCGCGATGCCGGACTTTTCAATTCCAAGCATGGAATCAATAGATTCTCCAAGCTGATCGGAAAGCTCACAGGCGTAGTCAAAGGTCAGCGGAATTACCCTCTTGATGATAAGATCCACCTCATACAAATCTATCCCGGCCGCCTCGAGGTCATGTTTGTCACTACTGTCAATGATACGCTTTAGATTGCTGGTAAATATCTTGCTATGTTCGCCTGAATCCACATGGCCCACAAGAAAATCTATGCTGACATTAAACGCATCTGCAATAGCCTCGAGGTTTTCGAGACTTGGGGCTCGTACGTCTTTCTCATACATGGCAATAAGACTGCGGGAGACATTTATTTTCTCAGATAATGCTTTCTGCGTTAAATCATCTCGTTTTCTCAAATAAACAAGAGTTTCAGACAACCGACTCACAATAATCACCTCGGACAAAGATTATCACAAAGCGTGACAAAAGTAAATAGTTTAAGAAAATTTTGTCACAGAGAGTGTTGACAAGCCCAGGTGCCTGTGGTATTATCGCATTGTCACTTGAAGTGACATATACATCATGAAAGGAGGGAAATAATATGGACCTTGGTAAGCGTCTGAAAGAGCTGCGCGGAGATCGCAACCGTGAAAAAGTTGCGGAAGCCGTAGGAATTTCGTCTTCTGCGCTCGGAATGTATGAATGCAACAAGCGAATTCCTCGGGATGATGTCAAAAAGAAACTTGCTGATTTTTACAATGTGTCGATTCAGCAGCTTTTTTTTGAAGATTGATGTCACTCTAAGTGACTTACAGGAGGTGAACTATGGATACGGCATCAAGACGAAGGAGCCTAATTCAGACAGAAAGTCTCTTGGAAATCGTGTCCCGGATTAAAGTCAGGTCTTTCGGGGATCGCGCAATTAGGTATCTCGATGACGCTGGGGACAGATGGATTGTTTTTTCTGACATTTGCAAAGCGCTCGGGTATAAAAACCCCAATCACGAAAGCAAAAAAGTCGATCCAGAGGAAAAACGCAAGTTAGATATCGGGCTGAGAAACACGCTCGCTGTGTGTATCAACCGCCGAGGATTGCTTAGATTTGTGCTGTTCGCCAATAAACCGGAGGCGTCTGAGTTCTTGTCGTGGGCGACGAGGGAAATATTTTCTGACTGGAATGACGAGCATGCCCGCTACAGTGAAAGTCCCGAGATAGGGGAGAAAGATGAAATCTTGCGTACGGTAAGGAGCCTCACCCCATGTCAGAAAAAAGCATTCGCTTCGTATCTCTACTACCTCACAGCAAAGGGGTGATTTCGTGACCAACGGCAATAGCTGCAGGGAAACCCTTGAAGGTGAGTTGACGGACGATATTCACATTGACACATCAGCAATTCCCGAAAGCGTACGACATCGGCTCTGCGCGCTGACCCTCGAAAGGTTCAATGCATTTGTGGCGATACCGGGGAACGCTGAGTGGTTAGATGCCCGTATTGCCGCCAGAAAAGCGGCCAAAGCCGCTAAGTGAAAGGAGTGATGAAGATGGCATATTACCGGACTTGCCCTTACTGCGGCAGTAATAACGACCCCGGCGAGGCCTGTGATTGCCGCGCGGAAACGAAAAAAGAGTCCGCCCCGGCGCAACGGGAACGGACTCAGGCAAATGGATACCCGTACACAGTTTACCAGCCGGGTCGAGCCGCGTCAAGAACAAAGGAGGTGCGACCGTGGCTGAAGAGCTGAGAGAGCTCCGGCTTTCCAAGCAGATACCGGCCAAGGATATGGTCGCGGTGGTACAAGCCATCTACCCCAAGTACGACAAGACCGTTCAAAGCAAGTGCGAGAACGGAGACGCCTACGGCGTGAGCCTGCGGCCAGACGCGATGGCGGCGCTTTATTCGCACTTCGCACCGGAGTTGGCAGAGAGCCGCAAGACGGCCAAAAAGGACGCACACCGGCTGACCTGTCGTATCTCGGCAAGACTTGAAACCGCCGACTACGAGGCGTTGCAACGGCTGATAGAGGCTGAGGGCTACGCCACCACACAGGACTGGCTGACCGCCACCGTCCGCCGCTACATCGCAGAGGCAGGTGAAACCGAATGAACTACGATCTGCCAGACCACCCCGTTATCCAAAACATGGAGCGTACCGGCTACCCGGACGGCAAGGAGCCGACCTTCCCGATTTGCCCCGTCTGTGGTGAAGAGTGCGAGGAAATTTTCAGAGACAAAGATTTGAATATCGTCGGCTGCGATATCTGCATCAAGCAGTCCGACGCATGGGAGGAGCCGGAGTGCTTCCCCGGAAAGGAGTAATGATGAAAGGACTGGTTATCACCACAGATAGCCTCATGCGGACGGAGGAATACACCGACCCGCTGCATGAGAGCATCGGAAAGACGGTCGGCGGCTGGATTGAGGTTGTCCACCCGAAGCTGCTGCCCGCTCCGTATTGCATGATTGTCAACGAGGAGGGCCTGTTGCTCGGTCTGCCATTGAACCTGCTCGGAAGCATTCTCTACGAGAGCTTCCGTCACGGAAACCCCATTGTCGGCAATATCGTGCTCTGCAAAGAGGGTTTTGTCGAGGGCGAGCGCGACATTATCGGCTTGGACGATGATGACCTCAAGTGCCTCGGCGCGCTGATTTCCGCCGTAAGCGGCGGCGCGGTCAAGTGGGAAAGCGAGGCACAGTAATGAGGACGTTTTACTTCACCTATGGTTCAAGCGGCCAGCCGTTTATCGGCGGTTGGACTGAGGTCAACGCCCCCAATTATGGCGCTGCCTGCGCCGCATTTCGCGCCTACCATCCCGACAAGACCGAGGGCCTGCTGAACTGTTCCAGCGTGTATGACGAGGAGCACTTCAAGCAGACTGAGATGTATCGCAGCGGAAACTTCGACCGCCGCTGCCACGAAGTTATCACCCTGCGGCGTGAAGCCGCTACCAACTGAAAGGAGCTATCACAATGATCAGAAACCCGAACGATATCCAGGAGGGCGCGAAGAAGATCCGTATGCTGATTGCCGGATACCCCGGCATTGGCAAATCCACGCTGGCGCTGTCCGCTCCCAATCCCCTGCACATCGACGTTGACTTCGGTATCGACCGCATCGAGCCGCGCTACCGCAAGCCGTACATCCAGCCCCAGAGCTACGATGAAATCCTCGGTGATCTCACCCCTATCAACCTTCAGGACTTCGACACGCTGGTTTTCGATACCGGCGGCAAGCTGATCTCCCTCATGTCCCTGTGGGCCATCAAGAAAGACCCGAAGTATGGCCAGCGCGACGGCAGTCTCTCCCTCAAGGGCTACGGCTTCGTCGGCAAAGAATTTGTCCGGCTGATGGACTACTGCTTCTATGAGCTTCAGAAGAATATCGTCATCGTGTTCCACGCCACCGAGGAAAAGGACGGCGACAATACCCGCCTCCGCATCAAGGTCGAGGGTCAGACCAAGAACAACGTTTGGGAGCCTATGGATCTGGGCGGTTTTGTGGAGATCTACGGCAACGACCGCACCATCGGCTTCTCCAACTGCGAGCGTTACTTTGCCAAGGGTACGCGCGGCATCTCCGGTATTCGCAAGATCCCCGCGCTCGGCCCGACCAGTCCGAACGACTTCCTGACGAAGCTGTTTGCCGAGTACAACGCCAAGGCCACCGCTGAGGTTGAGCAGAACGCAGTCGATCAGGCGGCATACGAGGCCGCGATGGTCGAGGGTACGGCCATCATCGCCAGCATTGTCGACGCCGACACTGCCAACGCTGCCATGCCGAAGTATCAGGCCCTCAAGCACGCGCTGACCTCCAACAAGGAGCTGGGCGTTCTCTGGAATAAGAAAATCAAGGAATGCGGACTGTTCTTCGACAAGGTTTTGAAGAAATACACGCCTGCGCCCGAGGAGGCAAAGGAGGCGGAGTAAATGGGACGCTACCTGATGACTCATTCCCTGCTGGCGTCCTGGCTCTACACCATGAAGGAAAATCCCTATGAGGATATGACGACAGAGCGCGATCCGATGGGCGAATTCATGCAGACGCTGCGCCGCGAGCCGACGCTGACCACGGAAGCCATGCAGAATGGCATCAAGTTCGAGGACATGGTGACGGATATCATCAATGGCCGCGCAGCTCCCGATGATCCGTGGTATGGCGCTGCCGAAAAGGTCGCGCGGCGTTGTGCAGGCGGTATTCTCCAGTACAAGGCGAAAAAGACCATCGAGGTTGGCGGCATGAGCCTGCTTCTGTACGGCCGTCTGGATTGCATGAAAGCTGGGGAGATCATCGACATCAAATTCACCAAGAACTATGACGCCGGTAAGTTCTTCTCCAGTACGCAGCACCCCACCTACTTTGAGCTGATCCCCGAAGCGCGGCAGTTCACTTATCTTGCCAGCAACGGGAGCACGGTGTGGCCGGAGACGTACCGCCGAGAGGAAGCGCCCAGCATTTTCCCTGTCATTTCTGATTTCCTCGAATGGCTGCGCGCAACCGAGCTGATGCCGGTCTACCAGGAGAAGTGGGCGACGCTATGAACGGCAAGCTGAAAGACTGGTCGTTCTCCCGCACCGGAGAAAGCGTGCTGACCATCACGACCAGAGAGAGCTGCAAGAGACTGTGGGACGCGCTTGGCGATCAGGAGATCACATTCTCCATCAAAAAGCGCGTCATTCCCCGAAGCCTCAACGCAAACAACTACGCGTGGTCGCTGATTGAGAAGCTGGCCGTCGCGGTGAAGTCGGACAAGGACTCCGTTTACGAGGAAATGCTCCGGCGCTACGGCACCGGCGAGACATACACCGACGAGGCCGGGAACGAGTGCAAGGTGCTGTTTTCGCTGCGGGAGGGCGTGCCGCCCGCGCTGGTGGCGCGGCACTACGCCGAAACCGGCGTCGGCTATGTCGATGGGAAGAAATTTATTCATTACCGAGCGATCAAAGGCACCGGCGAATATTCCACGAAAGAAATGAGCGTCTTTTTGGACGGTATCATTTCCGAGTGCCAGGAGGTCGGCATAGAAACCGATACCCCCGAGCAGATCGCCAGATACAAGGAGGCATGGCATCCGTGAGAAAAGTCTATTGCGACTACTGCGGTCGAGAGACTGAGTATGTCGACAGCAAGGTCATCTACGGCAAGAGCTACGGCAAAATCTATCTCTGCCGGAACTGCATGGCGTATGTCGGTGTGCATAAGGGGACGGATAAGCCCCTTGGCCGCCTCGCCAATGCGGAGCTGCGGAATTGGAAAAAGGCTGCACACGCCGTATTTGACCCTCTGTGGAAGTACGGCCGCTTTCGCGGCCACCGCAACGCGGCTTATGCGTGGCTGGCTCAGAAGATGGGCCTGCCCGTGGAGAAGACCCACATCGGTATGTTCGATGTCGGACAGTGCCGCAAGGCTATCGAGATCATTGAGAAAGAGACGAAAGGAGACCGTTATGGAAGACACCAAAAAGACACCCGCTGAGCTGGTCGCTGACCTGATGCTCGATCCTGGCTTTGTCCTCGTTCCGCAGGATCGTTACGAGGAGCTGGTTCGTGCCGAAACGGAGCGTGATGTGCTGGAAGCGACCATCAAGGGTGAGAACAGCTACAACGTCGACAGAGTTCTCGCCGCCATTCAGAGGGCAAGAAAAGCGGCATGGCTGAAAGTGTCGGCGGCTGCCCTCAATGCCGAGGGAGCACCGGAGGCGGGAAACGATGCTGAATAAGATCGTTGTCATGGGCCGACTGACCCGCGACCCGGAACTGCGTCGTACACAGTCCGGCCTTTCTGTGACCAGCTTCTCCGTGGCCTGTGACCGCGATTTCAAAAATCAGTCTGGAGAAAAGGAAACAGATTTTATTGACTGCGTTGCTTGGCGGAATACCGCTGAATTCGTCTGCAAGTATTTCAGCAAGGGCCGCATGGCGGTTGTCGAAGGTCGGCTGCAGCTTCGCGACTGGCAGGACAATAACGGCAACAAGCGCCGGTCGGCTGAGATTGTGGCCGACAATGTTTACTTCGGGGACTCCAAGCGCGATGGAGACGGCGGATATCAGCAGGGCGGCTATGCGCCGCAGGGAGGCTATCCCCCACAGGGCCAAAGCTTCGGCGCCCCGGGCGGTGCTTATGGCTCTGCTCCCGGTGGATATCCCACATCGGATTACGGCGGGGGCTTTACGGAACTCGGCGAGGATGACGGAGAACTGCCGTTCTGAATAGGCCGCCCGGTTATCCGGGCGGCACCCCGCCAAAGGAGGTGACACACTATGGCGAGCTATCGGAATATCAGCATGGACTTTTGGACGGACAGCAAGGTTGTTGACGATTTTACCCCTGAGGACAGATACATCTACCTGTACTGCATGACCAACCCGCACACCAATCTCTGCGGCTGTTACGAGGTCAGCATCAAGCAGATTGCCAATGAAACGGGGTACAACAACGATTCCGTGGAACGCCTGCTGAAACGCCTGGACGGCGCGCACAATGTTATTCGATATAGCGCGCAGACCAAGGAGCTTCTAATCCTCAACTGGTGCAGATATAACTGGTCGGCGTCTGAAAAGCTCAACAAGCCTTTGCTGAGTGAGATCCGCAGAGTTAAGAATGATCGCTTCCGCGAATACCTGGCGGCACGCTACAACGAGCGCGGTACAGTAACGGCTCAGTATAACGCCGCAGAGGACGATAGGCCTGAGGTCCCCCGTCATAAGCACGGTGCGCACGGCTGGGTGCGCCTTACAGAAGAGGAATATGCCCGTCTGATTGATGACCTCGGCGAAGAAGAGTTGACGCGCTGCATTGACTACATAGACGAGTCCGCTCAAATGCACGGCAATAAGAACAAATGGCGCGACTGGAATCTTGTCATTCGGAAGTGCAGCCGTGAACGCTGGGGCCTCCGCAGCGGCAACGGCAATCGGCCGAGTTCCAGCGGGACAGCGATGGATGATCTGCAGCAGCTTCATCAAATGTATGCCAGCGAGGAAAGCCTATGACACACAAGGAAATGAGCGAGATATTCGCTGTAATGCTCCTCGCCTATCCGAATGCCGAGGTTTTCAAGGGAGGCATCGCCAAACTCGGCCCTACTATCAATCTGTGGGTGACCTGCTTGCCGGAGATTGATTTTTGGACAGGCCAGCAGGCCGTCGTAAAGCTGGTTCGTGAGTGCAAATTTCCACCGACCATCGCAGAGTTCAAAGAAAAGGCCGAAGCCGTTCAAGCTGAGGTGAAGGCAAGAATAGGCCGCGCATGGGACGCCTTTAAGCTTCAGGCGAACCTTGGAAAGACTCCTCTGGAGTTTTTTGCCGGGCTTCCGGCTGACTCAAATACGCGCCGCGCCATCGAAATGATCGGCGGGCCTGACCGCCTTATCATCGCCGAAGAGCACACGTTCGGAGACGGCCACAAGGAAATGGTGGAGAGGTACAACTACTACGAGTTTACGGAAGCGTATACAAAGGTGCTTCGCCAGGCGAGCGCGCTCAACAGCGGGCAACGCAAAGCGGTCGGACCGGGCATGAAGCAGATAGGAGGAAAAACATGAGTCGAAGAAAGAAAAGGAGGGTTTCGCCGGCGCCGCTTATCTGCCTGCTCGCAGTTTTAGCCTGTATCGTAGCTCTCCGTATCAGCGCCAACGAGGAAACCGCCGCGCCGGTGCAAATGACCGGCAAGTTAGAAAATCCAGCAATCGCAGTACCTGTCCAGCTGTTGGAAGCAGAACTGGAAGATACCGCGCAAGTTAATTCCGCAGAGGAGCGCCCCGCCCGCGCCGCCCGGTATATCAACATCGAAATGACCGAGGAGGAGCTGAACGAGCTGGCGGCGGTCGTATTCCTCGAAGCCGGCAATCAGAGCGCCGAGGGCCAGCAGGCCGTTGTCGAAGTCGTTTTCAATCGCGTACTGCATTCCGCTTTCCCGGACACGGTACATGACGTGCTGCATCAAGGTGAGGGCAGCGATGTTCCGCAGTTCTCCACTATCTACGCGGTCAGCACCGCAACACCGACGCAGGCGCAGTATGACGCCATCAACGGCGCTCTGTACGGAGATACGATCCTTGACGCCGACGTGGTGTTCTTCTCTCGCAACGGAGAGAACGGCCGCGTATGGGGGCAGATTGGAGATCACATCTTCTGTCGCGAGTACATCTGGGGGTAATGAGTATGGCGCAAAAGAGATTTCGGCAAGCCTGCGGCATCGTCGCCGCGCTCGGCTTCCTCCTGATCCTCGGCACCGCCGGTGCCAGCGATTATGACCTTATCCCCATGAGCCAGATACTCCGGCAAAGCTGTATCGGGCTGGTTATGTTCGGCGGCGGGTTGTGGCTTGGAGGGTATCTCTCATGAGTGGAAAGAAAGACCCGAAGCGTCAGCTGCTCGGCAAGATAGCAAAAGCCCGCGGTAAGCAGTTTGAGAGCCGCATCGACGATTCCTTTGCCTACTACGCACAGAAAGGCTTCGCGATCATCGAAAAGACGCCGGAGCCGATGCACCCCACGAAAAATCTCGGCAACGGCAAGTTTATCGCCTACTACGAGAAGCAGGCACAGCCGGACTACAAAGGCACCATCAAGGGCGGCAGGACAGTCATGTTCGAGGCGAAATTTACCGCCGCCGACCGGATGGAGCAGAGCCGCGTCCTCCAGAGCCAGCAGGACTATATGGACAGGCATCAGGCGCTCGGCGCTCGCTGCTTTGTCATCGCCGGTTTCAGCTCCGGCATGGTCTATTGTGTCCCCTGGGATATCTGGAAGACCATGAAAGACCACTTCGGCCGCAAGTATGTGACGGAGGCCGACTTGGAGAAATACCAAGTGCAGACGGCGTGGAACGGCACGCTGCTCCTGCTCAACTGAATTGAAAGGAGTTATCACCATGAGCGAAATTTCCATGTATGAGGCCCAGAAGAAGAAAATGCAGGGCTTGTGCGACGAGCACGACCTCGTCTACCGCTTCGAGAAAGATAAGTACCCCATCATCTTCACCATCAAGCCCGTGCAGGGCATGGACGCACAGATCTCCATGCTGGAGAACGTCGAAGAGGTCGGCTACCGCAGCCCCGACGCCTCCATGTCCTGGATCTTCGAGGACGGCGGTCTGGACACGAAAGTAACGGGCGGCACCTTTACCATCAGCAAGACGCTCCGCACCAAGATTGAGTCCATTCTGGTGAAGATGATCACCTACTGGCAGCAGTATTTCTTCCGCGATGTGCTCGAAAAGGGTGCGCTGCGTAGCGGCCTCATGCCGGTCATCGACGAGGACGAGGCGGACGATACCTGCGAAGAGCCGGAGGACGATGAGGATATGCAGGACGAGGACGGCCCCGAGGTTGACCTGGACGACCCCGATATTCAGCAGGCCATTACCATTGTCCGGGCAGAGAACAAAGCGACTGTGGGGCTGTTGCAACGCCGTATGAGCGTCGGCTACGCCAAGGCCGCGCGCCTGCTTGACGCGCTGGAAGAATTGGGCGTCGTCGGCCCGTACGTCGGAGCGGAGTCCCGCGAAGTGCTCCCCACCGACGAGCCTGATGATGAAGAAGGCGGTGAGGAATGATGCCGACCGGGAACGCCAACAAACATACCGCGCATGACCTGCAGCTTGCCGGTCAGATGCGCCGTGAGGACTACAAGACCATCAAGCACATGGACAAGGTGGCGCTTGCGGCTTACCTCAGCCGCGTGTGGAAGCGTGGGTATGACGCCGGATACCAAGCCGCCGTCAAGTCGGCCGCTCCGCAGCTGCGCGAAGCCGCAGAGCTGAAAGCGGCGAACAAGGAGGGCTAAGTTATGGGGAACGCCCTGCGGCACGTCAGAGGGGAAAGTCAGAAGAATATCGTCCGCCTCATAGAAGGGCTGAGCGGGAAGTATTCCCGCTGGGACATCTGGCAGGACTTCATCATCATGTCGGCCATTGCAATCGCCAACACGATGGGTGGTCCGCAGGTCAAGGCCAGGGAGGAAATATACCGCAGCCGCGCAGAGAAGTATTCCGCTAAGGAGCTGGAAGTCTTTGCGGATATGCTGTTTGAGGTTGTAGCCGAACTGGAACGCGACCAGGAGCAGGATTTCCTTGGTGAGCTTTTTATGGCGCTCGGCCTTGGGAACGAATGGAAAGGACAATTCTTCACTCCGTACGATATCTGCAGGGCGATGTCCGCAATTACCTATGGCCCCGATATGGCGGCACGGATAGAAAAGCAGGGTTGGATATCCGTGAGCGATCCCGCCTGCGGTGCTGGTGCGCTGCTGATTGCATTCGCCAACGAGTGCCAGAGACAGCACATCAACTATCAGACCTCGGTACTGTTTGTGGCGCAGGACATAGACTTCCTCGCCGGGTGTATGTGTTACATCCAGCTTAGCTTGCTCGGCTGCCCCGGCTATGTTGTCATTGATGACTCCATCGCGCGGCCGACTACCAGTTATGATGCTCACGGCCTGCTGCCAAAGGACGGCCCGCAGGTCTGGTACACGCCGATGTATTTCCGAGATGTCTGGCATTACCGCCGCATCGGGGCGCAAATGGATCTTCTGTTTCGGAACGCGGCCGAGCAGGCACCGGCGGATCTGCCGGTACCTGCCTCGCCGCCGGAACAGTCTCAACCGCTGGCGGAAACGAAAACCGGCCAGCTCACTCTATTTTGATGGGAGGGAACGGAATGCGGCAGCAGCCGCCTCTCGGGAGCCGGACATGGAAGCCCGAGGAAGAAGATTATTTGATGGAAAAGTGGGGACAGATTTCTGTCCCGGCCATCGCAAAGAAGCTCAACCGTACAACAAATGCCGTCAAGGTCAGAGCGCAGCGTCTCGGCCTGGGCGCGGTGCTGATGGCCGGTGAGTATGTCACTCTAAATCAACTCCTGCTGGCAGTAACGGGAGGAAGCAGCTCCTACGGCTACAAGATGAAAAGCTGGGTGGAAAACAGGGGGTTACCCGTCCATACGAAGAAGGTTGACCGCTGCAGCTTTCGGGTGGTCTACATTGATGAATTCTGGGAATGGGCCGAGCGATACCGCAGCTTCATCGACTTTTCCAAGATGGAACCATTGGCGCTTGGTGAGGAGCCTGACTGGGTAGCCGAGCAGCGCAAGAAAGACTTCGAGGCATACGCCATTCAGAGGAAAGACCCGTGGGGCGAGGACGAGGACTCCCGGCTGAAGATGCTGCTCAGTAAGCACAGGTACTCATGGGCGGAAATTTCCGAGATGATGCATCGTTCTCACGGTGCGATCGCGCGCCGTTGCCGTGACCTCGGCATCAAGGATCGCCCCGTTTCGATGGAGCTGACCGGCAAGCGTGGCACATGGACCAGCGAGGATTTTGAAATACTGGCAGACGGCATCCGCCACGGCGACAGCTACGCTGCCATAGGCAAGGCGGTCGGCCGTTCCGAAAAGTGCGTCCGATCCAAGGTCTACAACGATTATCTGACCGAGAACGCCGACAAGGTGCGGGAAATGCTCGGTGATGGCTCGTGGGGACACGGTGCGCCGGAAATGGACGTCCGTCATGGCTTCTATATCTCCCGCACCCGCCATCAGGTCAGGCGCGACCTATCCGCGCTGGCAACGGTCCTTCGTAAGCGCATGAACGATCTCGGCTATGATCCTTACTGGCAGCGGTTTATGTGCATGAATTGGGACGACATTGGCGGATGCTCCGCAGGGTGTACGGATTGCGACAGCTGCACAGCATTCCGGCGTATTCAGCCTCAGTATTGCGCACGGTGCGGCGGCACCTTCTACGAGCGCAAGGAAAACCGCTTCTGCGCGGCCTGCCGCACCGCGAGGAAGAAGCAGGCCCAGCGGCACTGGTGCCGCGTGAACGGCATGAGCCGAAAATAATAAACTGTCCCAGCCGAGGGGCAAAGCTCGGCATAAGAAAGGAGCATTTTATGGCAGAAATCAAGTACATTCCGGTTAAAAAGCTGTGGCAGCACCCTGATAACCCCCGCAAAGATTTGGGCGATGTGACCGAGCTGGCCGAGAGCATCAAGGTCAACGGCGTACTTCAAAACCTCACCGTTGTTCCGCTGATCGGGGAAATCACAAAGAAGTGGGACGGAGAAAGCTACCGCGTCATCATCGGCCACCGCCGCCTTGCGGCCGCAAAGCTGGCCGGCCTGGAGGAGCTTCCCTGCGTCGTGGTCGAGATGTCGGAGCGGGAGCAGCTGAGTACGATGCTCACGGAGAATATGCAGCGGTCTGATCTGACGGTCTATGAGCAGGCGCAGGGCTTCCAGATGATGCTTGACATGGGCGATACCGTCGAGGACATCGCGGAAAAGTCCGGTTTTTCCGCCACCACCGTCCGGCGCCGTGTGAAGCTCCTGGAGCTGGATAAGGACAAATTCAAGAAGTCCGAGGAGCGCGGCGTCAGCCTTTTCGAGTACATGGAGCTGGACAAGCTGAAAAGCCCGGAGCGCAAGAACGAAATGCTTGATTACATCGGCACCGAGAACTTCAAGTACAAGCTGAAACAGGCCATCAATGATGAAGCCGCAGAAGCGCGTAAAGCCCTATGGGTAGAGCAGCTGAGTACCTTTGCGACGCAGATCACCGACAAGACCGGATATAAGAGAGTCAATAGCTTCTATACTAACGGCGAAGTCAAAGTGGATCGCCCGGAGGATGCCGATACCATTGAGTATTTCTTCTTCGTCGAAACATGGGGTTATATTGTGCTGATGGTCAAGGATGAGCCTACCGCCCTTACCCCGGAGGAAGAAGCGAAAGAGCGCGAGGAGCAGCTGAAGCAGGAGCGAAAGGACGCCGCAGAAAAGGCGCTGTCCGAAGCAACCGCCCGCGCCTACGAGCTTCGCGCCGACTTCGTGGCTACCGTTTCCACAGCCGCCATCAAAAAGCGCCTTGCGGACATCGTGGCGCTGTGGGCCTACGCCGAATACTGGGACGATACCGGTTGGCTCACCGAAGAGGAGATCGCGCAGGCTACTGGCGCCGAGACCCTTGCCGAAGATGACGAGGACGGCGAGGACGATGCCGCATTTACGCTCCAGGCCGTGACCGACGCGATCGGCAAGACGCCCGAAAAGGCGCTCCTGCGAATGATCTATGCGCGCCTGGGTGACGGAAAGTCCGAGGGCTATTTCCGCAGCTACTGGAACAGCTACACCATGAAGCATGAGGAAAACGAGAAGCTGGACCGCATCTATGCGTTGCTCGTCAAGCTGGGCTACGAGATGTCCGACGATGAAAAGGCTCTCCAGGACGGAACACATGAGCTTTTCGGGGAGGTGACCGACGAATGAGAGCGTCTACCTGCAAAGGCTGCGGCGCGGCTATCGTCTGGATCAGAACACCCGGCGGGAAGTCTATGCCGTGTGACGCCACCCCGCGCTATTACATCGAAAAGCCCCGTTCCGGCAGTAAAAAGATCGTGACGCCGAACGGCGAGGTTATCTCCTGTGAGTATACCGAAGATCCGCACAAGGCCACCGGCACCGGCTTCGCTCCCCACTGGGGGAGCTGCCGGGCGGCAGGCAGCTTCAAGTCGAGGGAGGAACACAATGGATAAGCTGACATGGTATGACGAGGATGGGCGGCTTTACTGCCGCCGTGGGTACGAGGTTGCACTGGCGCGGCTTGCCTCCTACGAAGCAACAGAGTTGATGCCGGACGAAATCGTAAAGATGGGGATGATGTTCGAGGATAGCAAGCGCTATTCCGGCCGGCTCGAATTGAAGCTGAATGCTGCGACAAAATGGATGCCAAAATGGGTATCTGTAAAAGAGAGGTTACCGGAAGATCGTAGCAATGTCCTCGTTGTCGCGTATTGGCACGAAAGATGGGGCGTCTATATGGGCTGGTGCGCTCCCGAAAGGGCGGAATGGAGCGTCCATGTCGGTATCGGAGATAGAAGCGATGTTGCAGTTGTCTATTGGATGCCGCTGCCTGCGCCGCCGAAGGAGGACGACAGAAATGATTGATACCGGAGATCTCACTATGTACTGCCATTGGGATAAGGGCTTGGTCTGCAAGAAGGAGTTTTACTGCGATACCTGCGAACACCAGCCCGCCGCCGATGATAAGGAAAACGGCAAGGCTGAGCCGGTACATATTCGCTGGGCTGAGGATTATTGGAGCGGCAGATATCCCGAATGCCCCTCCTGCGGGAATATGCCGTACAGCTTGGAGCGGTGTGTCTTCTGCGGTCAAAGGTTTCTGCCCGACGCGCTTACGGAGGAATGGAGCAAGCCGCCGGAGGAAGTTCGCATGGACTGCCCCTCCTGCGGAGGAAAGAGCACGATGGTCGGGGCAAGGGCGCGCAGCAACGGACACTTTCACGGTCAATGTACAGTCTGTGGTTGCGTGGTGATGGAATGAAAAGGAGCTTCTATGGAACGATTTGAAAACCTGCTCGATTTTATCAATGAGCTGAATGAGAACTGGCGTATTCAGTATGACGATTACAGCCGCCTTTTTGACTTGGTGCAGGAGTTCGCAGGAGCGGAGGAGGCAATCAACGCCGCCGCGACCGATATTGCCGCCCTGCTGTGGCTGAACGGCAACTGCGAATATTGTGAGCACGGAGAGAAAGAGGAGTTCAGCGGCGCGAACAGATGGCATTGCCGTCTCGGAAACGGCATAGACTGCCGCCCTGTGTGGCGCGGCGCTGCAACGAAGGCCTCCCTGCCGGAGATACACAAGGCAGAGCCGACTTTGCTTCGTGCAAAGCCCAGCCGTGCGGAGACTATGTTCGGGCCGAAAGAGGCCTGTGCTATCCCTGATAGAGCGGAAGCCGAGGAGACCACGCCGAAGACATACAAGGGATTTCTGCTTATTCGGTGCGCACAATGCGGCGAGCTGCGCGGCTTTTGTGCAAAACAGCCTATCTCGTCCTATCGGTGCGCAACCTGCAACGGAGAGACGCCGCTGCACGATCTCACGTCGGCGCACATCCGCTGCAAGTGCGGAAAGCACTTCAAATACCGGACGAATTTCGAGGAGGACGTCTTCACCTACAGCTGCCTTTCCTGCGGCGCGCCGGTCGATCTGGCCTATAACAAGAAAGCTCGCGCCTATCAGACGGTGCGATGATGCTCGTCATCACCGTTCATGTGAACGCCCCGGCGGGGCAGGCCATTGGCATAAAGGAGCAGATCGCTCAGGATTTGGAGCGATACGGAGATACCCGTGTGGTGTCGGTAGAGGTAGTGCAGCCAACATACCGGCAAATGCAGATTGGAGAGACTGTCAGCCGACAGGGTGGCAAGAGGAAGTAAGAACAGATTGGGGTGAGCTATTACGACGCTTTCGGAATTGAATCAGCATTTTGAGCTGATAGAGAAACTGGCAAGGGCAAGGGAGATGCTACAGTCCTTGCGTGACGCGGCTTGCCCCGGCGCGGCTGCCCTCACAGGTATGCCGCATACTCCCGGCATAAAGGATAAGGTCGGCGACCTCGCAGCTGAGATCGTGGATATGGATGCGCGTGTCGGCTTTCTGGAGGAAGAGGTCAAGGCCAGCGAGGGGCAGATCATGCCGTTCATTCAAGGCATCGACGATGACCAGACGCGCCTGATCTTCCGGCTGCGCTTCCTGAGAGGGCTCGCATGGAAAGAGGTCGCAGCGGTCATAGGAGGCCGCAATTCGGAGGATTCGGTAAAGATGGTGTGTTACCGCTACCTCGGTAGTTAAAAGCTGTTCTTCGCTGTTGCAACTCGTTTCTTGATATTCCCCGCACCATGTATTAGGATTAGACTCGTAAAATCCTACATAAGCCAGGCGGCCATCCCTCGCGGGGTGGCCGTCATTCGTTTGGGAAGGAGGTTGAGGCCTGCGCGTTACTCCTTGCGCGCCGGTCATGCGCCGGGTCCGATGTTCGCCAGCAGAGGGCAGCGGTGACATCATAAAAGGAGATTTCCAAAATGTTCGGAATTGTCATTCTGGCCGTCTATGCGGTGCTGATGATCGGCGTCACGCTGATGTTCACCCGAAAGACGACCGACGCAGAGGGCTTCCATGTGGCGGACCGGCGCATCGGCTCGGTGATTGCCGCCATGAGCATCGCCGCCACTTGGATTTGGGCTCCCTCACTGTTCACTTCCTCGGAGATGGCCTATACGCGCGGCATCCCGGGGATGTTCTGGTTTACGGTACCGAATGTGCTGTGCCTGATCCTGTTTATCCCCTTTGCAAAAAGGATCCGGGCGCAGTACCCGGAGGGCATCACCTTGACCGGCTACATGGCGGAGCGCTATCACTCCGGCAAGGTCAAGGGCGTCTACTCCTTCCAGCTCGGCGCGCTGGCCGTTCTTTCAACGGCGGTGCAGCTGCTCGCCGGGGGAAAGACGCTGGCCCTCATTACGGGGCTGCCATTCTGGTGCATTGCCCGTGAAATCCGACAACGTACCGTCTTTTGTAAGGCGGTACGTTTTTGTCGGTAAAGAGGTAAGATTATAAGCGATTGTGACCTTGAGCATATCGTTATCTTCATCCCATACGGTCACTGAATTTACAAAGAGGTCTATGAGTAGTCTGCAAAATTCTTCATCTTCAATATCCCCGTCTTTGAACTTCTCAAGCCAAAATATGACCTGCTCTTTTTCAAGCGGCACAATCAGTTCTTCTTCCTTTTTCAGTTGGGCAGACAGGTCTTTCTTTTCCCGTTCCAATTCCACCATGCGTTTTACAAGTGCGTCTGGTGTGGCTCCTGTTTCAATCGCTTTGGTGAGGTTATTGATAGAAACCTCAGTTTGGTGTATTCTGTCTCTGATAACAGGGATAGGTGAACCAGTCTCAATCTCATAGTCGTTTCTCTCACAGGCAACTGTGGCAAGGTGTTCTATATTTTCGTCTGTGAGCAAAGAGAGTGCGTCCTGGGCTACCAGTCTTTCAATATATTCTTTTCGCAGGTTTCTCTTTTGGCAGCCGTTATACTTTGACTTCTTCCCATAGCACTCATAGAACGCATACTTGTTTCCGTTGCAGTTTCCGTTCATTGACTCTCCGCAGTGACCGCAGAATAGTTTTCCCGATAACAGATAAACTCTCTTGGCTTTGTTTCTGCCGGGAGAGTTTTTTACTTTCTTCAAGCGAAACTGCACTCTGTCCCATAAATCACGGTCAATGATAGCAGGTATAGCGTCCTCTGCCCTGTAGTCATGGTAAGTGTATGTGCCGATATACCGCTCATTACGGAAAATCTTACTAAATGAGTTTTTACCGAACTCCGTACCCTTTGAGGTCTTATACCCTCTGGCATTGAATATCCTGCAAATTTCCGCAACGCTATGACCCTCTGCATACATGGTAAAGGCTTCCCGCACAATAGGGGCGGTCTTTTCATCTATGACCAACTTCTTATCCACGGTCTTATATCCCAGGGGGAGTGCGCCGCCTATGGAATTGTGCTTATAGGCTGACTCCCGCATACCACGATTGATTTTCTGAGAGAGTTCGGCACTGTAGAACTCTGCCATACCTTCCAGAACGGACTCAAGGATAATACCCTCTGGACTATTGGTTATGTTTTCCGTGGCTGAGATAAGCTGTACGCCGTTCTTTTTCAGGCGGTATTTATATGTGGCTGAGTCATATCGGGAACGGGCGAAACGGTCTAATTTATAGACCACTACTGCGTCAAACAATCCCTTCTCTGAGTCCTTTATCATCTTGAGAAAGGAAACACGCTTCTCAGTATTCTTACTGGCAGACGTGGCTCTGTCTGCGTAAATTTCTACAATCTTGATATTGTGCCGCTGGCAAAACTCTTGGCACACTCTGGTCTGTCCTTCAATGGATTGTTCCGTCTGATTATGGCTGGAAAATCTGACGTAAAGGCAGGCTGTTTTTATATCCTCATACATGGTTCTTCCTCCATTCCGCTAAGTCAATCACCCGGCAACTACCTCCCCTTTGGGTGCGGCTGTTTTTTCGTTCATGCAAACCTGAATGATATGAAAACGTCCCTGGGTGCTGGCTGAACGGTAGGCTTCCAGCAAAAGCATTTCTTCCTCAGAGAGTGTACAAGTCTGCGGTTTTCTAAGTTCACTTAGACCCAAAAGAAAATCCGTGGTTACGTCAAAGTATTTTGCCAGACGGCAAAGAACGTCTGCTTTAGGTTGAGAACCGTTTTTCCATCCTGAAACGCTTGGAGATTTTACACCTGCAATATCAAGCATTTCTTGAGTTTGCGGCTTCATCCCATGTTCTGAACATAGCATTTCATAGCGTTCATAGAAAGTCATAAGGACACCTCCAAAATTTTTCTAAGAAAACCTTGAAAACCCCCTTGACAATCTAAGCAAACCTTGATAATATGAGTATGTCAACAAGAGTTGTTTACAAAAAGGCAAAAGAATAACGCCCCTCTGGGATATATTTTTTGCCCGGAGAGTTCTCAATGGTTTATGAGTGTGGTAGCTTCATTATAACCTTTGGGGAGTTCTCTGTCAACTATTGTTTACAAGAATACTCAAAGGAAGGAGGTACATGAGACGTGGAGGAACGTGAGAATATTCGTGAACGATTGAGGAAGCACAGTCTTTCTTACGTTTGGCTTATCAGCCAGTTACGCATGAGGGGCATTGTCACGGACAAGACGGAAATGAGTTCTGTCATTTCTGGGGTGAGGAACGGGGCAAAAGCCGACTCAATCATCCAGACTGCCAACGATATTCTGGACAGTTACGAACAGGGTTCTGTCCTCGTTGGTGAGAAGTAATGTTTCCGAAAATGGAAGAAAGTGCTTTGGGTTCCCTGCTTGCGAAAAGGGTTAAAGCCTACTTCCAGGACAAGGAACACCAGAAAGAATTTGAAGAATGGTACTTGAAGAAGTACGGCAAGAGATTTGAAGGAGGATATTACCATGAAGGTAAAAAGAATGATTAAGTCTGACGTTGATACTTTCCGGGTTGGAGATATTATCAAGTTCAAACTGACAGACGGCGAAAAGGTACAGGCAATGGCGGTACAGCAGGAAAATGACGGTATGCTGTTCTGTCTGGTGGACTGCTTGGCTGACGAGTATTCCATGAACGATACGAACACCAATGAGGGCGGCTATGAGGGTAGTGACCTCAGAAAGAAGCTGAACACTGAGATTATTGCCCGCTTCCCTGCCGACATTAAGGCTACGATGGTTCCTTTCGGAAATGGAGATTATCTCCGTCTGCCAACTGAAAAAGAGATTTTCGGTGAGAACTACTATGGCGAGTACGAGAGTCCGTATGTGCAGCAGTGGAAGCCTATGAAGCAGAGACGGAACCGCATTGCATTTCAGGGTAAGAATGGTGGCTGGGAATGGTACTGGCTCCAGAATAAGTGTAGAGACTCCGCTGCTAACTTTGCCAATGTCGACACCGGCGGCAGTGCGAACTCCAACGACGCTTCTGCCTCTTATGGCGTTCGTCCCGCTTTCAAAATCAGGGTTCTTTAATCTACACCCCCTTGTGGGGTGTAGGGGAGGTACTACATGAAGCGAGTGAACAAAACAATAGGAAATCAGTTTGAAGAAGAACTCTGTAGACTTCTGGCTGAACATGGATGGTGGGCGCACAATATGGCGCAGAACCAGACAGGGCAGCCCGCAGATGTGATAGCGGTCAAAAATGGTATTCCCGTACTGATTGACTGCAAGGACTGTGCCAATAACATTTTCACCCTGTCTCGTATTGAAGCGAACCAGGAAGGGGCTATGACCCGCTGGGAAGCTACAGGGAATGAGCATTGTTACTTTGCTATGCGGCTGAATACAGGGCAGATTTACATGGTACATTTTGATGAACTTTGCCTGCGGGAGTTATACGGTGAAGGGAGTATTACTGAAAAAGAGTTCCCAGAGTTCAAGACCTTCAAACAGTGGGTGGAGGAATTTGAATGATAACGGAAATCGGAAGCCGTTTGAAAATCACTGACCCTTCCCCGGAACTGGTTGCCTGGTGCAAGAAAAATCTGGAAATGCCGAACCCAGAGTATCAGAAGAAAGCAAGGATGAATTTGTGGCTGGGAAACACGCCCAGGACGCTCATTCTATATGAGATTGAGGGCAACGCTATAATCCTTCCTTTCGGCTGTCTGAGGGCTATCCTGCCGCTTTTGGAAGGGGAGGTAATGAAATACTTCCCTGAAAAAAGAAACGTCAAATATGGCGGCTCTGTGCCGTTATACGACTATCAGGAAGAAGCTGTAGGAGCCATGCTGATAAATCATTACGGTATCTTGCAGTCCCCCGCTGGAAGCGGAAAAACGCAGATGGGAATTGCTCTTGCCAGTGATTTAGGTGTGAGGACGCTTTGGCTGACCCATACGAAAGACCTTCTAACCCAGAGTAAGAACAGGGCTGAACAATACTTCTCTCCTGACCTCATGGGAACCATTACAGAGGGAAAAGTCAATATCGGGGCGGCTATGACGTTTGCCACGATACAGACCATGTGCAAACTGGATTTGGAACAATACCGTGATACCTGGGACTGTATTATCGTGGATGAATGTCACAGAGTAAGCGGAACGCCCACGGCGGTCACGCAGTTCTCAAGGGTTCTGAACGCTCTCAGGGCAAGGCACAAATACGGGCTATCCGCTACGGTGCATAGGGCTGACGGATTGATAAAGGCAACCTACGCAATGCTTGGGGAAGTGGTTTATACCGTTCCTGATGAAGCTGTGAAGTCAAAGATAATGACAGTTCATGTGCAGCCGAAAGGGACAGGGGTAAAACTCAGTTCAGATTTTTTAAACAGTGACGGCACTATCAATTATCCGAAGATGATTACTTACCTGACTGAGAATGAGGAACGGAATGAGATTATCATGGATGACCTTTTGGAAAACTGTGACCATTACAACCTCATCCTCTCAGACAGAGTTGACCACCTGAGAAGCCTGTATGAAAGTTTGCCATTGGCACTTAAAGTTCGGGCGGCGGTGATTGATGGGAAAATGACTACCAAAAAGCTGAAAGCAGAACGAGAACAGGCACTTGAAGATATGCGCTCTGGAAAGAAGCATTACCTGTTTGCCACTTATGCTTTGGCGAAAGAAGGGCTGGATATACCCCGGTTGGATAGGCTTTATCTAACCACGCCACAAAAGGATTATGCAGTCATAGTCCAGAGTGTGGGACGAATTGCCAGAACCTTTGACGGGAAGGAACAACCCATTGCATACGACTATGTAGACTACATACGGTCATTGCAGAAATCCTTCAAGAAACGCTGCACGAGTTATCGTAAGTGCGGTTGCGTGATATTGGAGGGTGAATGATGGAAAATGACATTTTTATCTTTGACTGTGAGGTGTTCGCTCACGATTGGCTGTTCGTTTTCAAAGAGATAGCCACTGGGGAATACACAGTTATCCATAATGACAATGACGCTGTAGTTGCTTTCATGGAGCGCAACCCGTTCCTGGGAGGATTTAACAACAAGCACTATGACAATTTCATTTTAAAAGGGGTGATGTGCGGGCTTACTCCCGAACAGATTAAGGAAATCAATGACCTTATCATTGTGGAGGAAGTCAACGGATGGGATATACCCGTTCTCAGAGAGTACAGAGTATACTTTGACAGCTTTGACCTTATGGACGATTGCCAGGTTGGGTTGTCTCTTAAAGCGATTGAAGCCCACCTGGGAATACCGATTGAGGAAACCGAGGTTGACTTCAATATCACTCATAGGCTCTCAGAGAAAGAATTGCAGGAAACCATTTACTACTGCAAATATGACGTGGACGCTACTGAGAAGCTGTATCACCTGCGGCAAGCGTATCTGAAAAACAAAGTCACTCTGGGTAAAGCGAGAAACCTGACAGATAGACAGGCAATGTACATGACCAATGCAAAACTGACCTCTGTTTATCTGAAAGCGCAAAAGCCTGAAAAGCCCTGGAATGACGAAAGGAACTATCAATACCCGGAAAAGCTGTTACGGCAATATATCCCTCAAGGGGTATTTGACTTCTTTGACCGCATGAAAGATGACCGCATACCGAATGATGAACTGTTCAGTAGCAAACTGGAAATCATGGTGGGTGTTTGCCCCTGCACTATCGCTTATGGTGGTATTCACGGCGCAATTCCTACCTATGTGGAAGAAGCCACGGAAACACGCACAATTCGCAACAAAGACGTGGCAAGCTACTATCCGCACTTGATGACGCTTATGGGTTATTGCAGCCGCAATATGCCGTCTCCGAAGATGTTTGAGGACACACTGGAAGAAAGAGTTGCCGCTAAAAAGGCAGGCGATAAAGCCACTGCAAACGCTTTGAAGTTGGTTCTTAATACAACATACGGGGCCATGCTGAACGGTAAGGACGGAACAGCGTTCAATGACCTGTATGACCCCCTGATGGGACGTTCCGTGTGCATTTCTGGGCAGCTTTTCCTCTTGGAACTTTCCGAACACCTGATTGCTGAGTGTCCTACTTTGAAAATCATTCAGCTTAACACAGATGGTAGCATGGTGAGTTTTGACCATGAGGATGAAGCAAAATATCAGGAAATCACCCAGGAATGGCAGGACAGAACAGGTTTTGAACTGGAAGAAGATTTTATTCGCAAGATTGTTCAGAAGGACGTAAACAACTATGTGGAAGTCCCGGCTGACGGCGGGGAGCCGAAGGTCAAAGGTGGACAGCTTGTGCGGGGGATTGCTCCTGCGGGAGCCTTTAATATCAACAATAATGCTGTGGTAGTCGCAAGGGCGATAAAGCAGTATTTCATTGACGGTACTCCCCCGGAGGAAACCATTGCGGCAAGTGAGAACATTCTGGATTTTCAGCTTATCGCAAAGGCAGGAGGTAAGTATTCTCAGTGCTATCACCTGGTAGGCGGGGAAAAAGTGATTGTTCAAAAGGTGAACCGTGTTTATGCGGTATCAGACAAAAGCAAAGGGACAGTCTATAAAACCCACGCTGTTACAGGTAGAGACGCTAAAGTGGCTGGACTTCCCACGCATTGTGCCATTGACAATAACAACAATCTCTCCATAGAGGTAGTTGACCGAAAGTGGTATGTCAAACTGGCAAAGAAGTATATCAATGACTTTTTGGGCATTAAGCCGCCCAGAAAAAATACCAGACGGATTAACTCACTCAAAAAGAAGTCTTTAGCATTATTCGATTAAGGAGGATAAGACTATGAAGTTTACAGAAGTAGCACCCATGATGGAAAGGGGAGCAAAAATCAAGTTAAAGCAGTGGAAAAATGCTTATTGGTATCTGGACAACAAAGGTTGTCTTATTAACCACTTTGAGGAAGGTGAAGAAATTCCTGCGGCTGACTTATTTCCTTACACCTTGGCATGGGGACTTTGTAATGACTGGGAGGTTGTGCAGGAGCCGAAGGTAGAAAAAATTCACTCCTTTGGTTACGCCCTTTCTGCTCTCAAGAACGGTAAGAAGGTTGCCCGTAGGGATTGGAACGGCAAAGGAATGTTTCTTGTACTTTGCCCTGGTAATACGGTTCCTGCTGACCACATGAAGGTCAAGGAAGTCAAGAAATTCTACCAGAACGAGAAACGGGATACGGTTACTATCAATCCGCACATTGATATGAAAGCTGCTGACGGTACCTACGTTACAGGTTGGATTGCTTCTCAGACTGATATGCTGGCTGATGACTGGTATGTAGTTGAGTAAGGAGGATGGGCTGATGGAACTGCTTCTTCTCTTACTTTTACTCATTGTCCTTGAAGCCCTCAGTTTTGGACTGGCAGCACTCATTGTATGGATATTAAGCCTGTGTTTTGGCTTTGTATTCTCATGGAAACTGGCTTTAGGGTTATGGATTTTGTTCCTTGTCGCTCAGAGTATTTTTAAGCCCAGAAACAACGGTTAAGGAGGAATTTGAAATGGCAAATATCTATGAAGGAATGAATGTACGGCAGAAGTTGGCAAAGGCAAGGCTGTACTTTCTCAATCAGAAAATCAAGAAGTCTGGTAAGAATATGCACCTTGAGTTCAAGTACTTTGAATTGGAGGACATTGTACCCCCGGCAATCCGTATTTTCGCCCGTGTTGGTCTTACTACCAACATTGAGTTTACGGATGATAAGGCAGTAATGAATGTGTTCAACACGGATGATGTGAATGAACCCCCGCTGTCCTTCACGGTTCCCTATCGTGAGGTAAAGCCGATTATCAGCAATCAGGGAAAAGAAGTCACAAACCCTATGCAGGCTTTGGGTTCTTCCGTTACATATCTGCGGCGTTATCTCTGGATGACCGTTCTTGACATTACGGAGCCTGATGATATTGACGCAACTCTGGGAGCAGAGAATGAAGGGACAGAGGAAGCAGAAATTCCCGCCCCGAACCCTGAGACTGCAAAGAAAGAAAAGAAGCAGAAGCCCCCGGCTACCGCTACGGAGCGTAAGGCGGCAAAGGAAAATCTGACCGATACTGAGGGCAACGCTGACGCTTTGCAGATTGCGGCTCTCAAGAAGGTTTGCAAGGAACTCTTGGAAAAGGACGAGACTCAGGAAGATTTTGTTCAGCAGATTGCCATGAAAACCCAGGGCTTTACCGTTGTAACCCGTTCGGCTTGTGAACAGCTTATCAAGAACCTTGGTGAAATGATTGAGTCTTATGGTACGGAGGAATAAGGATGGGTGACAATGTAAATCACCCTGCCCATTACGAAACAGGTAAATTTGAGTGTATTGACGTTATGCTGGAAACCCAGGGTATGGAGGCAGTAAAGAGTTTTTGTATCTGCAATGCACTCAAATATATCTACCGTCACAAGCGCAAGAATGGGTTTGAGGATATAAGAAAGGCAATCTGGTATCTGAATAAAGCTGTTGAATTGGAGGAAAAAGACCATGAGAAAACTGAGACGAAGTGTAGCAAGACACAATATGTTGCGGGCGGGATTTACCCGGCTGAACAAAAAGGGCGGGGATGGAAGAAACACTTTTTCAAAGCTGTGGAGAGAGTACGTTTAACAGGAGGGATAAGCCATGAAGTGGAATGACGATAAGACAATTACGATTGTCCCACCGAAAAAGCCGAAGAAAATCACGGGTACACGTTTTGCGGCGATTATGGGGCTGAACCAGTGGACTACCCCCTTCAATGCCTGGTGTGCAATCACCAGAACTTATGAGGAACCTTTTGAGGACACCATTTACACTGTGGCTGGTAAGACAATCGAACCGAAACAGGCTGACTTTATGAAGAAGTCCTATTTTATGAGTAACCTCATTTCCCCTACAGATGTGTACGGGAAGGATTACTTCAAAAAGACCTGGGGTGACTTCTTCCATGATACGCCTATCTTTGGTGGAATGTGGGACTATTTGCTGGTAGATAAGGACGGAAAGCCTACTACCGTACTGGAAATGAAAACCACGAAGCGCAGTGAGGATTGGCTGGATGATGTGCCTGAGTATTACGCTTTGCAGGCGGCTCTCTACGCTTACCTGCTGGGAGTGGATGACGTTATCATGGTGTGTTCCTTCCTTGAGGAAAAGGATTATGAACACCCGGAAGATTATCAGTGTAGCACAAAGAATACGATTGTTCGTCCCTTCAAGCTGTCTGAGCGTTATCCCACCTTGAAAAAGACCATTGAGCAGGTGAAGAAATGGTGGAAAACTCATGTGGAGGGCGGCGTGTCCCCTAAGTATGATGAAAAAGCTGACGCTGATATTCTGAAAGTGCTGCGGGACAATAACCTTTCTCCCGACACGGATTTGGACGCTCTGGTAAAAGAAGCAGAAAGCCTTATGAGCCGTATCGAAACGGTATCTGCCACAATCGCAGATGATGAGAAGCGGCTGAAAAAGCTGAAAGAACTGATTAAGGCGGCTGCGGTCAAACAGTTTAAACCGGGTGACAAGACCGTGACGATTGAGGGTGGCTCTTACAACTGGGTAACTTCTGTATCCATGAAGAAAAAACAGGAGTTCAATGTAGAAGCTATGGAAAAAGATGGGGTTTACAGCAAGTATGTAAGTGAGACAGAAAACCCTGAATATAGGTTTACAGCGAAGAAACGGGAGGATAAGTAATTATGTATGTAAATGCGTTTGTTCTGGGAGTGCTGGCTACTCTGTTTGTAGAAATGGCTCTGGTTATCGGAGTTGCAGTTTGCTATGGAATTTATGAAAGCCGTCATTCTCATAACAAGAGAAGGGGGTAATGCCCTTTGCTCAAATATATCAGCTTATTCAGCGGTATAGGAGCCTTTGAGAAAGCCCTTTTCAACATTGGCGTACCGTATGAACTGATAAATTATTGTGAGATAGATAAGTACGCAAGTAAGGCATATTCTTTGATACACCATATCCCCGAAAGTAAAAATCTGTGGGACATTACAAAGGTGGATGAAACCACTCTCCCCTCAGATGTTGACTTGATTACATATGGCTTTCCCTGCCAGGACATTTCTATTGCTGGAAAGAAACGGGGATTTGTAGGTGAGGACGGGAAAAAGACCCGAAGCGGATTGTTCTTTGACGCATTGAGGATTATCGAACACTGCAAACCTAAAGTGACTATTGCAGAAAACGTGAAAAATCTGACCAGTAAAAGCATGAAAGGTATTTTCGATATTGTTCTGAACTCCCTGAACGAAGCAGGTTATAACTGCTACTGGAAAGTAATGAACGCTGCTGATTATGGTATTCCTCAGTCACGGGAACGGGTAATTATCGTATCAATCCGTAAGGATATTGACAATGGTTCTTTCCAGTTCCCTGACCCTATTCAGCTCACACGTTGCCTTGCTGATATGTTGGAGGATGATGTGCCAGAAGCATTTTATCTTTCAGAAGATAAGACCCGAAGCGTCATTTCTCACAATGATAAACACCCTGGTCATATTGCAGACAGGGGGGGGATATGCCCCGCGCTCCTATCAAGAGACTGCAAAGACCCGAAAGTGATAATTGTGCCTATGAAAATCATTCAGGCAGCAGATTTGAACCATTACGGTAATGACCAGATGAACCGTATCTATTCACCAGAAGGGCTTGCCCCAACACTGAAAACTGTTAGTGGGGGGGGGACGTGAGGTGAAAATAGAGGATAACGGGAGATACCGAAAGCTGACACCTAAAGAGTATTTCAGACTGATGGGATTTACAGACAGTGATTATGAAGTGCTTGCGTCCAATGGTATTTCCAAAACACAGATTTATAAGATGGCTGGCAATTCGATTGCCGTTACCATGTTGGAACACCTGTTCCGAAAACTCTACCACGATACCAGTCGGATTGATACCTTAAAGGCACAATCTCTGGATATATTACGAAAACTATAAGGAGGAATTTACAATGGCAAAAATTGGTTTGAGTGAGGGGTTTTCCCTTATCCCGAAAGGCACTCATGTTTTCCAGATTGTTAAGGTCAACTATAAAGAGGATTTTGGCAAGATGGAAGTCACCATGCAGCTTGCTTCCGGGCAGAAACACGTTGAACGGTTCTCTCTGCTGGACTCTAACGGGGAGCCGAACCAGGGTGGCTTGAACGCTTTCAGCTACTTTGCAAAGACCGCACTGAATGATTTTTCCCTTACGGAAATCGACCATGAAGATTTGGTAGGGCATTTTATCCGTTGTGAGGTTGACCATGAGGAAGTAGAAAGCAATCGTACCCCTGGGAAAATGCTCAAGTTTGTGCGGCTGGGTGATAAGGAGCCTGCGGATGGTTTTGATGAAGAAACCGCTGCGCCTAAGAAGGAGACGAAGCCTGCCCCTGCAATGAACCCGCCTGAGACAGCGCATACCGCAAAGAAAGGCGGATTTGACCTTGACACTTTGTTAGGGTGAGAAAGATGACCTGCGGAGAGTTAAGGTTTACGCCCAAACTCTCCAATGGTTATATCTGAAAATATCAGAAACAAAGAAATGGAGGTTTATTCATGGATAAAAACGGACGTGTGCGGCTGTTTTATCAGATTATGAAAGAGGTCTTTGACAAAAAGACGGTAACGCTGCTTATTGCAAACCTTGAAAGTATCGGTTTCTTTGACGCTCCTGCTTCTACGAAGTATCACGGGAATTATCCCGGAGGGCTGTTTGACCATAGCTTTGCCGTGACCAAAACGCTTCTTTCCCTCACTGAACGGCTGGAACTCAAATGGAAGCGTCCTCAGAGTCCTTACCTGATTGGTATGCTCCACGACCTATGCAAGTGCGACAACTATATTCGTAAGCCTGATGATACCTACGAGTATAATACAGGGCTTACTTTGACGGGACATGGTGATAAGTCGGTCATTATGGCTCAGTCGCTTCTTCACCTTACGGATGAAGAAATTCTCTGTATCAGGTGGCACATGGGAGCCTATGACAGTAAGGAGAACTGGAACGCTTATGGAGCGGCGATTGAGCAATACCCTAACGTACTCTACACTCATACTGCCGATATGATAGCGGCAAAAATTCTCAAAGTTTAAGGAGGGATTTTCTATGAAGAAATTTGTTGCTTTGCTCATGGTTATGGTTCTGGGAATGTGTATGCTGACGGGCTGCACTGAGTCAGACCAGGTTTCCTATAATATCAGTAAGGAAGCCAATAACTTCAATGTAACCCGAAAGCTGACCGTTATCAATGCCCGCACTGATACGGTATTGCTTGAAATGATTGGCACATTCTCACTCAGCAATAACAGTACAAATGAACTGGAAATTATTTGTGAGGTTGATGACGGTATCTACCAAAAGCACTTTGTTTATCTGAATGAATATACGCTGTATGTGGTGGAAGATATTTCTGGTGCGGAAGTAGATAAGTACCATTATGAAATCAACTTCCTGCCTGAATATGGATTTTCTGTTACTCACAGTGATTAAGGGAGGGTAAAACCATGACTGGAAATGAATATCAGAAGTTGGCAATGAGAACTTGCAGTATTCCCTATGATAAGAAGGATGACCGTTTGAACCATGCTGTTTTTGGTCTGACTTCCGAAGCTGGGGAGGTTGCAGGAATTTTACAGAAGGTGTACCAGGGACACCCGTTTGACAAGGAGCATATCAAGAAAGAACTTGGTGACTGCCTGTGGATGATTGCAGAAGCGTGTGAAGCACTGGACTTTGGGATGGATGATGTTATGCAGCTTAACATTGATAAGCTGAAAGCCCGTTACCCAGAGGGCTTTGACACTCAACATTCCCTTCATAGGGCAGAAGGTGATGTGTGATGAAATATCACAATATCACCCATGATGATATGAATAATGGTGACGGACTGAGAGTAGTTCTCTGGGTATCAGGGTGTGAACACCACTGTAAGGGCTGTCAAAATCCCGTCACTTGGAACCCTGATGACGGTTTGGTATTTGGGAAGCGTGAAAGGAAGGAAATCTTCAATGCTCTCAAGAAACCGTATATTGCAGGGATAACATTTTCTGGTGGAGACCCGCTACACCCTTCTAATCGTGCCTGTGTATACCTTCTGATGAAGGATATTAAGCAGCGGTTCCCGAAAAAGACAATCTGGGTTTATACGGGGTACACTTGGGATGAAATTATGGCAAACAAATATCTTCCTACCGTTATGAAGTATGTGGACGTTCTGGTGGATGGACGCTTTGAGGAAGAACTGAAAGACGTTAATTATCACTGGGCGGGGTCTATCAATCAGAGAGTGATTGATGTACCGCAAACTTTAAAGGAAGGAAAGGTGGTACTGTATGAAAGTCATTAAGAAGGATGGAACACTGGAAGATTACAATGAGCAGAAAATTGTGAACGCCGTTCATAAATCTGCTGCAAGGGCTATGGTGGAACTGACTGAAAGCCAGTATGCGGATATTGTGGCAAGAGTCAACACTATGGTCTATGACAAGTTCTTTGGAGCCGTACCCGTTGCAGAAATGCACAATATGGTGGAGAAGGTTCTGGATGATGTGGAACCGAGAGTTGCAAAGTCCTATCGGGATTATCGTAACTATAAGAAGGATTTTGTTCATCTTATGGACAAGGTATATCAGAAAAGCCAGTCTATTCGTTTTATCGGAGATAAGGAAAATGCCAATACGGACTCTGCCCTGGTTGCCACAAAACGCTGCTTGATTTTCAACGAACTCAACAAGCGTCTGTATCGGAAGTTCTTTATGACTCAGGACGAGTTGCAGGCTTGCAAGGATGGCTATATTTATATCCATGACCAGTCTGCCCGTCTGGACACCATGAACTGCTGTCTCTGCGATATTGCTTCCATTATGACGGGTGGTTTTGAAATGGGTAATGTTTGGTACAACGAACCGAAAACCCTTGATACTGCCTTTGATGTGATGGGAGATATTATCCTTGCCACTGCTTCTCAGCAGTATGGCGGCTTTACCGTCCCGGAGGTTGATAAAATCCTCTCCCCCTATGCTGAGAAGTCCTACAAAAAGTATGTGGCTGAGTATATGGAAATTCGCAATCAGCAGACTTTTACTACGGAAGTCCGAGACTGGGCTATGCAGAAGGTACGCCGTGATTTTGAGCAGGGTTTCCAGGGAATTGAAATGAAGCTGAACACAGTTGGCAGTTCCCGTGGAGATTACCCCTTTATCACAATGACTTTTGGGCTGGCAACCGACACGTTCGGAAAAATGGCAGCAATCACTTTCCTTGACGTGCATAAGAACGGACAGGGTAAGCCTGGGAATAAGAAGCCCGTTCTGTTCCCGAAACTGGTTTTCCTTTATGACGAAAACCTTCATGGTGAGGGCTGTATCAATGAGGACGTGTTTGAAGCAGGTATTCAGTGCAGCGCAAAGACCATGTACCCTGATTGGCTTTCTCTTACGGGAGAAGGTTATGTGGCTGAAATGTACAGAAAGTATGGCAGAGTGGTTCACCCTATGGGGTGCAGGGCTTTTCTCTCCCCGTGGTTTGAACGTGGCGGCATGACTCCCGCTGACGAAGATGACAAGCCTGTATATGTCGGGCGGTTTAATGTCGGCGCAGTTTCCCTTCACCTGCCTATGATACTGGCAAAAGCACGAGAGGAAAACAGAGACTTCTATGAAGTGCTTGACTACTATCTTGAAATGATTAGAGGTATTCACAAACGCACTTATGAATATCTGGGGGAAATGAAAGCCAGTACCAACCCGATTGCCTACTGTGAGGGAGGTTTTTACGGCGGTCACTTAAAGCCTACCGATAAAATCAAACCGCTTCTGAAACCTATGACTTCCTCTTTTGGTATTACGGCTCTCAATGAGTTGCAGGAACTTTATAACGGAAAGTCCATTGCAGAGGACGGAGCCTTTGCCTTGGAAGTTATGAACCATATCAATGACAAGGTGAATGAGTTCAAGCAGAAGGACGGCTGGCTGTATGCAATTTACGGTACGCCTGCCGAAAGCCTTTGTGGATTGCAGGTTGAGCAGTTCCGCAAAAAGTACGGGGTTATCCATAATGTTTCTGACCGCCCGTATGTGTCCAATTCGTTTCACTGCCATGTGACCGAAGATATTACCCCTATTCAGAAGCAGGATTTGGAGGGGCGGTTCTGGAACCTATTTAACGGCGGGAAAATCCAGTATGTAAGATACCCTGTGGATTACAATATCGAAGCTGTGAGAACGCTGGTAAAGCGGGCTATGAAGCTGGGATATTACGAAGGTGTAAACCTTTCCTTGGCATACTGTGATGACTGTGGACACCAGGAGTTGGAAATGGACGTTTGCCCGAAGTGTGGCAGCAGGAACTTGACAAAGATAGACCGCATGAACGGCTATCTGTCTTACAGCAGAGTCCACGGCGATACCCGGCTCAATGCTGCAAAGATGGCTGAGATTGCAGAAAGGAAATCCATGTGATGTATGAGCAATGGGAAAAGCAGTCACGGGGGGGGGACTCTCCTCAATCGGTATTGAAAATCTGAAAATTGCAATCGTAAAGCAGGCGGCGGATGATTATATTGACCTGCGGGGTGGATTTGCCGTGGAGACTGCTGAGTGTAATTTGAAAGAAATAAAGAGGTTCTTTCATTCTGACTGGTATTCACTACTCAGCAAAGTAAACCCCGATTACATTCTTGAAGAACTGGAAAGGAAACTGAAAAAGATGGAACTGAAATACACGATTGCGAAGGAAAGAGGGAGTAGCCATTATTATGTCCATGAAGTGGGCAACCCCTCTCCTATCCCGAATACCTACGGGACTAAAAAGCAGGCATTACATAAGGCGGCAAAACTGAATGACCTTGGATATAAGGACTACATGAAGGTTCGCAGAAAGGCAGGTATGGAATGATTAAGTTTGAACATACAGAGACTTACGGCTGGGAAACGGCTATTCGTGGTATGAGAAATCCGTTGAACTCTTGGGCAAAATCTGACAGTTACCCGGCTGTGGATTGTGGTAAATGTGGGATTGTAGACCGTGAAGGGGTATGTGTTCCCAAAGAACATGACTGCGCCCCATACCGCTGTTATGCAATAGGTGAAAACGACCTGGCTCTTATGAAAAAGTTGAGGGCAGCAGGAAACGACCACGGGAAGTTTATGCGGATGATTACCGTCACGGTTGACATTACCGCCCCTCTCTATTGGTGGAAAGAGTTTGACACCTATAAGGTAGGTACGGTTGCCAATTCCTGCTCCACAATGCACAAAATCCAGGCAAAAGAATTTACCTATGATGACTTTAGCATGGAGCATATCGGCAACGTGCCGAACTGTGACCCCATGTACAGTGAAGCACTGGATTATGTGATTATGGCTCTGAATGAAGCCCGTCACTGCTATCTGGACACAAAAGATAAGGCGTATTGGTGGCAGATGATACAGCTTCTTCCTACGTCATATAATCAGAGACGAACGGTACAGCTTAACTATGCTGTTCTCAGGAATATCTATCACAGTCGGAAAAATCATAAGCTGAATGAATGGCTGGACTTCTGCGGCTGGATTAAAGATTTGCCGTATAGCGAACTTATCACCGACACAGAGTAAAGGAGCGTGGGGTAATGGATTATACCAGAATACCAGATGAATTGAAAAAATTGCCCCAGTGGGTGTGTGCCTGGGATAATTCCAAAATCCCTATGAAAGCCTTTGAAAAGAAAGCTGCTTCCTCTACCGCCCCTGAAACCTGGGCAACCTTTGACCAGGCAGAAGCGGCGGTAAAGGATGGGCTTTATGACCACCTGGGATTTGTATTTGCAGGCAGTGACCTTGTAGGGATAGATATTGACGTGGGATTTGATGACGGCTTGATGACACCTCTTTGCGCTGATATTATGCAGCACTGCCAGTCTTACACAGAGAAGTCCCGAAGTGGACGTGGGGTACATATCTTCCTAAAAGGGAAATTACCATTTCACGGACGCAATAATCTGAAAGGCGTGGAGATTTACCAGTCGAGACGATTTTTTATAATGACCGGGAAGGTGCTTATCTTCCCAGAAATTATAGAAAATCAGGAAGCCATTGACTATGTGGTGCAGAAATACTTCCCTGAGACAGAGAAAACGGGAAACGGCAAATCTTCAATGGTGCAGCGGATTTATGCTCCTATGTACCAGAAGCCCGCAGACGGCAAAATACCTCTTGCTCCTGAATATCCCCCTATCCCGGCTGGCGGCAGAAATCTTTCCCTTACGTCTCTGGCGGGAGCCTTGCATAATACCGGGTACACAAAGGCGCAGATATACGCCGAACTCTGTAAGGTAAATCAAATGCAGTGTAAGCCGCCGTTAAAGGACAGAGAAATCCAGACTATCACGGAAAGTGTGACACGGTATAGGAGGTAAATAGTATGGCGAGAACACTTTATCTGAATGATGGCTCTACAGAAGTTGTCATTGGAGACCAGGAAGAAGTTCTGGGGAGGATTATTGAAGAACGGCTGGGGAGAGATTGCAAAGAACTCTTTGACGATATTAAACAGGAATGGATAGAAGAACCCTGGGATACAAACGGCAGAGAGGATTATGAAAGAATTGCTGATAACTTCCGGGCTATAGCCGTGAGTGCTATGAACGCCCTTCACGAAGTCATCATGCAGCCCAGGTTAAGCAGAAAACGACTGGAAGCTATCTACAATGACCTGGATAAAAACTTGTGAGAGGTATGCGAAGATGTTTGATGAACAGGCATGGGATAACAATGAATGGATTGAAAGCAATCTGGTACAGGAACATTTTAACCTAACCTTTGGTGAATGTTTCAAGCGGTTTGAGTTTTGCAGAACAGCAGAATGGAACAAGTACCCGCTGGAAGGGCAGAAAATAACCACTTATTTCAGAAAGGGGGTGAAAAGTAATGGCTGATGAATTGTTTCAGCTTTCTAATGGGCGATATATCACGTCTGAGGAAATCAGCAAAAAGATGTTTTACATAAAGTCCATTCACCCGGAAACCCCTTATCAGGAAAATTCTACAGGGTATTCATGGGATGAAGCAGGTATGGCAGACCTTTTCTCTGAATGTTACCAGAATGACACCCGTTACTGCCCGGAAGCTAAATCATGGTATACCTATGATGGCGGCAGATGGCAGAAAGACGTTGGTTCTTTGCTGGTATCTTCAAAGATTAAAGAGTTTGTTCGGCTTATGGCACTGTACTGCGGAGAAATCCCTGACGAAGAAAAGCGCAAGCAATATATGGGCTTTGTGTCGAAGATGGGTGACAGGCGGTTTCGTGACCGTATGATGAAGGACGCCGCTGACAGCATGACGATTGCCGCCGCTGAGTTTGATACTCACCCGTATCTGATTAACTGTAAGAATGGCACTTATGACCTTGAGACTATGACTTTCCGGGAGCATGACTGGAAAGACTTTCTGACAATGCAGACTAACTTTGATTATACTATGCAGGAAGTCACCTGCCCCAGATGGGAACAGTTCATAAAGGAAGTCACTCAGGATAATAAAGATAAAGCAGATTACTTGCAGCGGGCTTTGGGCTATTCTATTCTGGGAACGGGTAAAGAGGAATGTATGTTCATCCTTCACGGCAAGACCACCCGCAACGGCAAGTCAACTATGCTGGACGCTATTCAACACCTGCTGGGCGATTACTCTACCGTGGCTCCTGTGGAACTTATCTGCCGCAATGAGAGACAGAAGAACGCCGAAGCTGCAAACCCTGTGCTTGCCCGGTTAAAGGGAAAGCGTATGGTTACTATGTCGGAGTCCGACACGGCGGGCAAGCTGGATGAAGCTACGATAAAGCAGTATACAGGTGGTGAAGATATTACTGCCCGTGAACTGTATCAGAGTGCAATTACATTCAAGCCCCAGTTTACAATGTGGCTCTCCTGTAATGACCTGCCCGCAGTAAAGGACAAAAGCTTGTTTGCTTCTGACCGTGTGAGAGTCATTGAGTTCAACCGTCACTTCTCAGACGAAGAACAGGACAAAGGCTTGAAGGATTATTTTGAAACGCCCGAAGCTATGAAGGGTATCTTCACTTGGCTGGTGGCTGGATATTTCAAGTATCGCCGCTTTGGTTTGAAAATGTGTGACGATATGAAGAAGGTTATCAAGCAGTATGAGAAGGACAATGACCTGGTTCTGCAATTCCTTGAAGAAAAGTGTGAGGGTACGAACGAAGGTTATACGAAAGCCAAAACGCTGTATGATAACTATAAAATCTGGTGTAAAAGCAATGGGTACTATGTTTGCAGTATGAAGAAATTCAATGCAGAACTGACAACGCACCCAGAATGGTATCACGAAAAAAATCTTATTGCAGGGGTTACAGTATATCATGGACTGGCTTTGAAAGCAGTTTAGTAGAGTATTTTCGCTTTTTCCTATAAGTTTTCTTAGTATGCGCGTATATAGAAGAAGTTATAGTAAAATACGATTTTACTCTACAACCCTGTAGCCCAGGAAGGAGTTTATCATGGAAAGCTACGTTGAAAGATGGAAACGAGAGAAAGAGGAAGCCCGGTATAGGAAGGATGTGAGCAACAATGGCAGAAAACGAAAAGCCCGTAAAGATGGGGAGACCGAAGGGCAGCAAAGACAGAAAGCCCAGACGGACAGAGGGGTACAAGGAAAGCAGTCCGAAGAACTTAGAGAAAGCGAGAAGTAACTCTCCCATTATGCAGGGACAGAAGGGAGAAATGCCGAAGGGGTATAATGCGAAGATGGTTAGTTTCATTTTAGCTATTACCCCGAAGGAACCGCTTGACTATAGTGACGTGGACGAGATGGAGAGACGGTTCTATAATTATCTGGAAATGTGCGCTGCATGGGATATGAAAGTAGGAAACCAGGCGGCGTATACTGCTATAGGTATTACTAAAGAACAAGCGTGGGAATGGGAGAATGTAACGAAGGGGAACCCCCGCCGCACTGACTTTATCAAAAAAGTTCGTCAAATTTGCGGGCTTTATAGAGAGGGTTTAATGCAGGACGGCAAGATAAATCCCGTCACTGGTATTTTCTGGCAAAAGAACTATGACGGCATGAAAGACCAGTCCGAAGTGGTTCTCACGCCTAACAATCCTCTGGGAGACAGTAAAGACACGGAAGCCTTAAAGCAGAAGTATCTGGAAGCCGCCGATATAGTAGAGGTATCGGATGAGACAGAGACAGCAGAAATTATAGAAACCTCTGCCGAAGATTGAGCCGCCGTATAGAGAGGTTTCACCAAAATATTTTGGCGCAGTATAGGCGGGTGTTTGAAAATTCAAGCCGCCAGTATAGCGTGGCTGTCCTCTTTATCAGCCCTATAATTAAAGCGGCTCTGTGGAACGTGTGGAGCGTATAGAAGGCAAAAAGAAACCCCGGCGGGCTTGTGTGCCTGTCGGGGCTTTTCTGTTATAACCATCTTAAACGGGGCTTTTTCTGCCGTCTCCAATAGTCTAACATTTCTTTTACTTTATCGGGGCTGTACATGGGTATATTATACAGTTGCAAGCCTGCGGGGGTCATATAGTACCCCTTGCCATATCTGGGCAGCAGTTCGCAACCTTTAACGCCTAAAATATTGCGGCTGTCTTGAGCACAACGGGTTCTTAATGCTACCCTGCTATCAAAGTTTACTTTTATCGGTGTAGGAATAACAGACGCAAGAGGGCATTGTGTAGCGGCTATAATATGGACGTTTGCCGCCCTGCCTACCTGTGCAAGCCGTTGTAAAACGGGCTGCACCTGGCGGCGGGCGGTGGTCATTAAGTCGGCTAATTCATCAATGATAATATAGACCGCCCCGCCGTCATAGTTTTTTATATGGCGGGCTTGCATGACTTTATAGCGGCGTTCTGTTATTTCCATAGCATAATTTAACGCTTGCACCATTTCCCCCGACTCACTGGAATATTTGAGCGTATGCGGTAACGGTTTATAGTCTATCAGTTCAACCCGTTTCGGGTCTATCAAGATAAATTGCACTTGTGCGGGGCTTTTAAATAAAGCTGTGTACATTATGCCATTTATAACAACGCTTTTACCGCTACCCGTTGCGCCTGCTACTAATAAATGGGGCTGTTGCAACATATTGTTATAAAGGTCATACGCTGCACCCGCTGGTGTTCTCCACGTCCTTTTAAACATTCGTTTTACCTCCCTTCTGAGAAAAGCCCCGGCGGGCTTGTGCCTGTCGGGGCTGGCTCTTTAATCAATGCTGTTTACTTCTCCTGTTTTCATCATGGTTAAAATACCGTTTAACTCATTTTGTAAATACCGTAAAGCGATTTTTGCCATGCTGTCAAGTGCTGATTTAGTATGGTTCTTGTAATTGTATGCCGCTTTGAAATAGTCTTGTGCTGTATAGTTCCATTCATAATCAAAGAGTAAACACCCGGTTAAATTATAACATTTTTCCGTTGTCTCCTTAATTTGGCTTGCAATGCTGAAATGTTCGGCTTTTCTTTTACAATCAATGTTTAAAGTTTTTACCAGTTCGCAAGCCTGATAAACTTTACTATAACTATATGCAGCCTTTTCAATGGTCATTTCGTTTAACCTCCTATTTGTGCATTTTGTCAATGTGCTATTAACTGGCATTGCTGCGGGTTTGAAATCCCACTTTTTCCAGACCTCCCAGGGCTTGCACCCTGGGAACGCTTGCGCCCTAACTGGCTATTTATACCCGGCGCAACGGGTTGTTAAAATGCCATCATTAAAGCCGTGTTGCGGGCTGTAATGGCGTATAGTTTCCCGGTTTCGGTATCTTTAAGCAATCCGCCATTGATACCATACGCCCCGGAACTATAACCGATTTTGTCGAGTGTGTGAGATTGTAGAAAATCCCGCATTTCTGCAAAACCGTAATTGTTAAGGCTGACGGCTGCACCGTCTTTTACAAGGGCTTTTAATTCTCCCTGTCTGTATTTCCTCATTATCTGCACCCCCTTACAAGTTCACGATAGATTAAATATGTTAATCTGGTTTCTGCCTGTTGCTCACTGTAGCGGGCTTTTTCGCTGTCGGTTTCTTCAAGGATTGCGCCCAGGTCATCCACTGCGGAACGATTGTAATAATAACAAGTGTCCAGGATGGAGGGCAGCCCCGCCGCCCATTCCTCAAAGCGTTCTTGCTCTGTCATTCTGGAATAACTACCACAAGCGGGCTTTTCACTGTTGAATGTGTCAAGGATTATTTTAGATAATTCCTTGAAGGTGTCCGGGGTTTCAACCCCATAGTCGCACCCGTCAAAATGGTTTTTGATATAGGCTTGAATATTCAAGCGGGCTTGTTTGCTGTTAGTCTTTAACATGGTTTAACCTCTTTTCTTTTTAGTGGGGCTTGCGTGGGCTGTTGCCTTGCAAGCTATCAAGTTTTATCTTGATTAAAGTATATCAAGTTATTTCTTGATTGTCAAGTTATAACTTGAAATTTTACAAACTTTTTTTCGTCTGGCTGGCTCTCGTACCGGGTGGAACCCTGGCGGCTGCACCCCCTGCGGGGGAAATCGACCCCCGCCGAGCCGAGCCGGGTGAGGGTCAAAAATACCGCAAAAATAAAAAAATTCAAGATAAAACTTGACAAGTTAAAACTTTAGTGATATTCTTTAATCAGAACGGAGGTATACAGATGACAGCAAAAGAATTGGTTAAAACCCTTATGGTAGAGAAGGACGTGAGTAATGCAGAAATGGCAAACGCTCTGGGTATTACTCAGGCTGCGCTCTGGGACAGACTCAATCCCAAAAAGACCAATAATATGACGATTGGGAAATTGAACGATATGCTGAGTAAATTGGGGTATGAATTGGTTGTTCGTGAGAAGGATGGAAATGGTGAGTACACTCTTTCTGAGTGAACTTTGTAGAGAAAAATTCGATTTTCGTATAACTTTTCTTAGTAAGGGTCTATCTAAGAAAACTTACAGAGATTTTTAAAAATACTCTACAAGGAGGGATGATTTTGTTCGGATGGATTTTTAAGACCATGAAGCTGTTGTGCTGGGTCTGCTGGATAGCAATATACTCATTCATCTTCCTATGCTTCAATGTTTTCACCATTCCTTTGTTTCTTCTGGTGTGGGTTTTCTGCAAACTGCTCAAGTTGAAAACGCCGAAGGTGGGAAGGTATTCCATCATGCTTTATCCAAAATGGAATGATAGTGTGAGAGGAATGACGGGGCTTGAGTTTGAGCAGTATTGCGCTGACTATCTGAGAAAGAAAGGATTTAAGAGGGTGACTGTCACCCCTGCTTCCGGGGATTATGGAGCCGACCTGATAGCTTATGACAAAAAGGGTGACTGCTGGGTATTTCAATGTAAGCACTTCCAGAACAAAGTGGGAAACAGTGCTGTGCAGGAGGTGGTAGCGGCAAAGGCTCATTACCATGCCAACAAAGCGGGCGTGATGACCAATTCTAAGCTGACTGATAAAGCAAAGGAACTGGCTCTTGAAAATGACATTTTTCTATATGAAATGATTAACGGCTGAGAAGTCAACCGTTTGTCCAATGGGACTGTCTGATGACAGTCCTTATTTTTTTGCAGGAGGATATTATGGAATATAAGAAAATCAAAACACAGATTGAAAATGCTGTGCGAAAGTCTCCTTCTGACCCAGTGCCGTATGAGGATATGTTTTCCCTCTGCCGGGATATGGAGAAGGAAGATTTTGCAAAGGCTCATAAATGGAACCAGGCTTTCAGAAAGAAAATATCTGCTGCCATTCGTCTGTCTGTAACGGATGGAGATATGCTGGCGGCTGAACAGTTCGACAATCTTTTGTTCCGCTCTCTACTTTTTGGTGCGCCGCATTTCTTTGATGATTACTTGCAGGCAGTGGAATTTGGCAAGCCGCTTGATAAGAAGTTCTATCAGCCCCGCCGTCATTACCTGAAACGGTATGTAGACGCATATCAGGAAGTGCTTGAGGGGAAGCTGGACTTTCTCTCTATCTCCATGCCGAAACGTGCGGGTAAATCCCAGTTGGGTATCAACTTTACCAATATGCTTTCCGGGAAATTTCCTGACCGCTCTACCCTGATGGAAGGAACGGGTGATGACCTTGTAAAGTCGTTCTATTTGGGTTGCCTGGAATATATGACCACCCCCAGTGACTATCACTTTTATGATATTTTCCCTGAGAGTAAGTTGGTGCAGACAAACGCAGATACGAAGATTATTAACTTGCTCCATAAATCCCGTTTCCCCACGGTAATGTGCCGTTCCATTGACGCAAGGCAGGTAGGTCTTTCCGAAGCAACGAACCTGCTTTATCTGGATGACTGTGTAGAGGGACGTGAGGAAGCAAAGAACAGACAGCGGCTTGATGATAAATGGGAGGTTATTTCTGGTGACGTTATCGGACGTGCAATCGAAGGAACGCCCATTGTGATTTGCGGTACACGGTATTCTCTGTATGACCCTATCGGGCGGTTACAAGAGGAAATGCGTAAGCAGGGTAAGCGAATGAAGATTATCGAAACCCCGGCTCTTGACCTTGTGACGGATGAAAGCAACTTTGAGTATGTGCGTGAGGGAAGGAAAGTTTTCACCACGCAGTATTTCCGTGACCAGAGAGAAATGCTTTCGGCTGAACAGTTTGAGTCTGAATTTCAGCAGCAACCTTTTGAAGCGAAGGGCTTACTTTTCCCGGAAGCCAGTTTGAACCGTTTCTTTGAACTTCCGATTGACCGTGACCCTGACAGTATCATTGCGGTCTGCGATACTGCGGATAAAGGTGAGGACTATTGCGCTATGCCGATTGCGGCGGTCTATGGGGATGAAGTGTATATCATTGACGTGGTGTTTGATGACTCTCCCCCAGAGGTGACGAAGCCAGAATGTGCAAAGGCTCTGATGGATAACAAGGTGGTTGCCTGTACCTTTGAGTCCAATAATGCGGGTTCGTACTTTGCAAGGGACGTGCAGGATATTATGACGAAGCGGGAGTACGTCTGCAATGTGAGAACGAAAAGGACTATCAGCAACAAGCAGACAAGAATTGAGTTTGCTTCTGATACCATCCTGAAAAACTTTTATTTTAAAGACCCGTCTCTTTATGCGAGGAACAGTCAGTATGCAGCTTTCATTAAGCAGGTAATTACATACACCCGCTCTGGTAAAGTGCCGCATGATGACGCTCCTGACTCCCTTTCTCTGCTGGAAAATGAACTCAGGGGGCTTGTCGGCGCAAAGGTTGAGGTGTTTAAGCGTCCCTGTTAATCCCTCAATGGTTATCTTAAATTTTTCCTTGAAATGAGCATTGGAGGATGATATACTCATGTTAGAAGATATTTTGTGCAGTGAGGGAGGTGATTAACGTGGGTATGGTACTGCATGGAAGAATGATGATTACGACTGACGAAACAGAAGTAACCATGAACAATGTGCTTACTATCCTGCAAAAAGCACTTCCTTATCACTGGAAAAACCGCTCTGAGATTGATTATCTCTATTGGTATTACAGGGGCATACAGCCCATTCTCAACCGCCAGAAAGAGGTAAGACCTGAAATCTGCAATCATATTGTGGAGAACCGGGCTAATGAGATTGTCTCTTTTAAATCGGGCTACCTGATGGGAGAACCGCTACAGTATGTCTCCCGTGGTAACGGTGATAATCTGGCAGAAGCAATCAATCAGCTTAACGAGTTTGTTTTTGCAGAAGAAAAGCCTGCAAAGGATAAGGAGCTGGCTGACTGGTTTCATATTTGCGGAACTTCCTTCCGAATGGTTCTGCCTGATGAAGCGGGTGAGGAAGATGACGCTCCGTTTGAGATTTATACCCTTGACCCCAGAAACGCTTTTGTGGTGTATCACAACGGGCTGGGAAATAAACCCATTCTGGGTGTGAAATATGTGGTGGACGAAAACGGGCTGGTGCATTACAGTTGCTATTCCGACCACGAGTATTTTGAAATCGTGGACACTCAGATTGTCGCACATGATACGCACATTCTGGGGGATATTCCGATTATCGAATATCCGCTGAATATTGCCCGTATCGGCGCATTTGAGTTGGTTATTCCCCTACTGGACGCTATCAACCTGACAGACAGTAACAGGCTGGATGGAGTTGAGCAGTTTGTCCAGGCTCTTATGCTTTTCCATAACGTGGATATTTCCTCTGAGGATTATCAAAAGTTGCGTGAGGAAGGGGCAATTAAGTTCCGGGATATTGACCCGCAGATGAAAGCGGAGATTGACTACCTAATTAGCAATCTAAACCAGAGTGAAACGCAAACTCTGGTAGACCACATGTATCAGACAGTGCTTACCATTTGCGGTATGCCGAACCGTAACGGCGGTTCTTCTACGAGTGATACAGGTTCCGCAGTTATCATGCGTGATGGCTGGTCTGCTGCCGAAGCAAGGGCAAAGGACAGCGAACTCATGTTTAAAAAGTCTGAGAGGGTTTTCCTCAGACTGATTTTAAACATTTGCCATACGCTGGTAGATATGGATTTGAAGGTCTGCAACATTGAAATCCGTTTTACCAGGCGTAACTACGAGAACATTTACCAAAAGGCACAGGTGCTTGACCTCATGCTCAAGAATGAGAAAATTCATCCACGCCTTGCCTTTGAACACTGCGGCTTGTTTGTTGACTCTGATTTGGCTTACACATTGAGTGTGGAATATGCCGAAGAACAGGAAAAGAAAGCCCAGGAGTTATTTGAGAAACAGCAAGCTATGAAAGAGGGAGGTAATGAAGATGACCCCAGTGATAACGAAGGAAATGGTGGAACAGATGGAAACACTGCTCAAACACGGGAGCAGGGTGGAAATACTGATTGAGCAGGGTAAGGTAGCCATTGTAGAAGTCAAACGAAAGCTGAAAATGAAGGAGTAACGCCGGGGCAACGGCTCTGGTGAGTCCAATGGGACTGTGAGTGACAAACTCATAGTCCTTTTATTTTTGCCATGAATGAGATTTTTAATTCTTACATTGAAGCGTTTGACGAACTCAATGTGCTTACTACTGCCAGTTATTACTCTGCTGATAACGAAGAACAAATTGCAGATGACGTACTCTCGTTTCTGATACAAGCCTACCGACTGGGGATTACGGCGGCAGGTGAAATGCTTGCGGCTGACCTGAGTGTGGATGTGGACAGCATGAGAGACGTTATCTATTTCCTGATTGATGGGAAAACCTTTGAGGACAGAGTGGCAACTCATGTAGCTTCCGATAATTTGACAGGTTTAAAGCTACTGGTTGAGTCAGAGTATCAAAGGGTTTTCAATGCCGCCATTTATGACGGCGGAGAACAGTACCAGAGAAATACAGGGATAAGGGTATCAAAGGTATGGCGAACCATGCTGGACGAAGATGTGAGAGATACCCATAGATACTTGGAAGGTATGACGGTTCCGCTGGATGACTATTTCTATACCTGGGATGGGGATTATGCCCTGGCTCCGCATGGATTTACTCAGGTATGGAACAATGCGAACTGCCGCTGTGTGCTGGTGCTGAAAACGGATGGTTTGCAGAATTAACCCTTCTGCTTGTCATGGTGAGGGAACACCTTAAAACGCAAACTCAGACAAGAGGATAAAACGGAAAACATGGTGAGGGAACACCTTAAACGCAAGGAGGACTATTATGAGTTATTTAAGTGATTTGCTGGGCAGTGCCTACAAAGAGGGCATGACCGAAGATGAAATTTCAACTGCCTTACAGACAGTTGGACAGGGAAATGAAGCTGAGATTAACAGGCTGAAAGCTGCGCTTTCAAAGGCAAATTCCGAAGCTGCCGACTATAAGAAGCAGTTACGCACAAAGCAGACGGATGACGAAGCTGCGGAAGCTGAACGGAAAGCCAATATGGAAAAGCTGACTCAGGAAAACGCCGACCTTAAACGGTCTATCGCTCTTTCTGAGAAAAAGGCAAAACTGCTTGGAATGGGTTATGACGAGCAGTTGGCTGACAGTACCGCTACCGCTATGGTGGACGGTGACATGGACACTGTGATGGCTAATCAGAGTAAATATCTCGAAGCCCAGAAGAAGGATATTCTTGCCGACAAGATGAAGAAAACCCCACGTCCTGCTGGGGGTTCTGAGAATACTGGCGGCGCAGATTATCAGAAGAAAATCGCAGAAGCACAGGCAAGCGGCGATTATACCGCTGCCGCATATTATACACGCCTGATGGCACAGGAGACTGCGGCACAGGCAGAAAATAAGTAAAGGAGTGACATATAATGCCTGATACGTTTGCTACCAGTTTTGGTGTACTGAACTACAGCGGTATGCTGTTCAATAAGGGTAACGTGCGTACCCCGCTTTCTGCCATTATCGGCAGTAAGGCAAAAACCACGAACCATGTAGAATTTGTGACCGGACAGGAATACACTGCGGGCGGTAACGGGTCTCAGCCTGAAATCAGTGAGAACGCTTCTCTGACTGCCCCTGACGCTACGGTGACGAAGCGTGAGCAGAAAACCAATGTGACTCAGATTTTCCAGGAGTCCGTGGGTATCTCTTACGGTAAGCAGAGTAACATGGGTACTCTGTCCGGGCTGAACGTGGCTAATCAGCAGGCTAATCCCATGAACGAACTGGACTTCCAGGTTGCAGCGAAGGTTCAGAAGGTGAACCGTGACATTGAGTACACGTTCATTAACGGCGTATATCAGAAGGCAACGGATGATGACACGGCGAACAAAACCCGTGGTCTTATCCCGGCAATCACCAGTAACACTATGGCTCTGAGCAGTAAGCCTCTGGGTCTGTGGGATATTGCCGATATGGTGAAGAAAATCTACGGTGCAAACGCCCCGACTGATGGGCTTTGTCTGTGGTGTGACGCTACTACGCTGTTCCAGGTGAACGCTGACGCTGTTCAGAACGGTCTTACCGTTGTCCCGGCTGCCCGTGAGATTAACGGTATCGCTCTTTCCAGTGTGGTAACGCCTATCGGTGTGGTTTACCTGTATCTTGGTGAGTGCCTGCCTGCTGGTACGGCTCTGCTTCTGAACCTGAGTGTTCTGGCTCCCGTTTATCAGCCTGTTCCCGGTAAGGGCAACTTCTTCCTTGAGCCGCTTGCAAAGACTGGCGCAGGTGAGAAGTATCAGCTTTTCGGGCAGATTGGTCTTGACCACGGCCCCGAATGGTATCACGGCAAGTTCACGGGTATCAGCACGAAGTTTGACAAGCCGACTTACAGCCGTTCCGTTTATGTGGCGAACGCTTCTGAGTTCCCCACTGGCGGCGCAGGTGCCTGATTAAGAAAGGAGGGTGGACAGCATGACGAATGATGAAAAACTGGTAATTCTGAAACGCATTACGGGTGAGACGGATGACGAAGTGCTGTCCACTTATCTTTCTCTGGCTGCTGGGGTGGTTCTGACTCACGCTTACCCATACGGGGGTGTTGAAGAAGTTCCGGCTCAGTATGACAATGTTCAGATTGAGATTGCGGCGTATATGCTGAATAAGCGTGGTGCAGAGGGAGAGACGAGTCATAGCGAAAACGGCGTTTCCCGTTCTTATGAAGATGGTGACATACCGCCTACTCTGCTGCGCCGTATCGTTCCTACAGCGGGGGTGTTGTGATGAAACTGATGAAGCGCAATTTATCCCCCATTCATTATTGCTTGTACAAAGGGAAAGAACCGCTGCTTGATGACAGTGGTTATGAGACAGGCGAGACCCGTATTTCTTATGAGTCCCCCGTTTCTCTTTTGTGCAGCGTTTCCCCCGCCACGGGGTATGCACAGGTAAATATGTTCGGCAATTTGGAGTCTTATGACAAGGTTCTGATAACGGACGATATGAGTTGCCCGATTGATGAAAACACAGTGCTTTTTGTAGATAAGGAGCCTGAGTTCAGTCAAGAGGGAGTACCGCTCTTTGATTACCGTGTGCGGAGAGTGGCAAAGTCACTGAACAATATCTCTTACGCTATAAGCAAGGTGACTGTATCGTGAAGAAGCGTGTTATCAAGGTGGAGTTATCCCAGAAAGGGATTGATAAAGCCATAAAGGAACTGAATGACTATAAGAAATGGTTAAAGGATTGCACTGAGAAATTTCTGAAAGCCCTGGCTGACGAAGGGGTGCAGATTGCTACAGCAAAGTTTCAGCGGGCAGTTTATGACGGTACGAATGATGTAAAAGTCTCAGTGGAAAACAGGGAAGAAAATACCGTTGCCGTTGTTGCCGTTGGGAGTGCGGTTCTGTTTATTGAGTTTGGTACAGGCGTGAAATATCCTGACAATCACCCAGAAGCCGGGAAGAACAGTTTTACCCGTGGCGGTTATGGGTATCACCTGGGCAGACTCAAAAACGGATGGCGTTATACAGGCAATCCGGGTTCCAATGGTGAGGTTATCACCAGTGGAGAACACACTGGCGAGGTACATACTTACGGCAATCCTGCCAATATGAGTATGTACCAGACAGTTCGGGAGTTGGAAGAACATTTTGAAGAAATTGCAAGGAGGTGTTACACATGATTGACTGCGAGAATGAAGTTTATACCAGAGTCGCACAGGTGTTGCGTGAAAAGTTTCCTGGTATAGACGTAGCCAGTGAATATGTGCAGTCACCTTCTTCTTTTCCTCATGCGAGTATTACCCAGAGTGACAGCTATACGCTGAATGAGCGGCAAGACACGAGTATGAAGGAAAACATGATTGAGGTCATGTTTGAAATCAATGTGTACTCCAACAGGACTGATGGTAAGAAAACAGAATGTAAGAACATTCTGAAAGTAATAAATGACGAATTGTACTCCATGAATTTCAGACGGACGGCAATGACACCCGTTCCGAACATGGAGGACGCAACTATCTACCGTATCACTGCCCGATACAGGGTAGCGACTGACGGGAAACATTTTTACAGGAGGTAATAAGTATGGCTACGAGTACCTATATGACTTTCCTCATGCACAAGAACGAGGACGCATGGGAGAAGTTGCTGGATATTACGGAGTTCCCCGACCTGGGCGGTGAACCTGAACTGCTGGAAACCACTACTCTGTCCCACCGTATGCAGACGTATGTAAAGGGTGTTCAGAGTAACGAAGGTTTGAATTTCAATGCGAACTATGACCTTACCGAATACAAGGCTCTGAAAGCACTTGAAGGTAGGGACGAAGAATACGCTGTTTGGTTTGGCGGTACGGAGACTGCTTCTCTGCCTACGCCTACTGGCTCTGAGGGTAAGTTTTCCTTCCGTGGTGATTTGTCCGTATTTGTTACGGGCGGCGGCGTGAATGAGGTTCGTGGTATGACCATCACGATTGCTCCGTCCACGGTTATCAGTGAAGTCACGGATGATGTGTAAGAAACATTTAATTTGAAGAATTAAAGGAGGGTTTGGCAATGGCTAAACAGATTATTTTCACTTTTGAGGACAAGGAATATACGCTTGAGTTCAACAGGCGTACCGTCAAGCAGATGGAGGACGAGGGCTTTGTTGCCCAGGAGATTGACTCCCGCCCTATGACGCTGCTCCCTGCTTTGTTTGCAGGTGCGTTTAAAGCACACCACCGTTTTGTGAAGCAGGAGACCATTGACAAGATTTATAAGGCTATGCCGAATAAGGAAGATTTGATTGGCAAGTTGGCTGAAATGTACAATGAGCCGATTATCGCTCTGATGGAGGAGCCTGATGACAAAGCGGAAAAAAACGTGGAGTGGACAACGAACTGGTAACGGGTTCTGAGTCCGGGGCTGCAACGGGCGGCGGCAACCGCCGCCGACCCGTTGTTTCACGTTACGGAGAAAAGTTTGAAGAACTTTGCGGATATTACATGAGCATAGGGATGACCTATCACGAATACTGGGATGGGGACTCTATGATGGCAAAATATTTTCGTGAAGCGGAAGAACGAAAAAGAGAACGTGAAAATTATAATGCTTGGCTTCAAGGGGTTTATATCTATGAAGCCTTGTTGGACGCTTCCCCGGCACTGAACGCTCTGAGTAAAAAGAAAAAGCCTTATCCCTACAGGAAATCTCCTATTCCGATTACTGAAACCGAAACCCGCAGGCAGAAGGATGAAGAAAATCGGGAAAAGATGAAAAATGGTTTGGGTGCTATGAGGGCGCTTATGGCGGGGATTAACAAGAAATTTGGGAAGGAGGGATAACTTATGGCAGTTGAGATTGAAGGTCTTGAGTTTCAAATTCAGTCCGACTCTGACAAGGCGGCGAAAGGTGTTGACGCATTGGCAGACAGTTTTGAAAAGCTGAAAAAGTCTCTGAAAGGTAACGCTGGCTTAAATGGCGTGAGTAAGAAACTGGAAGCTATCAACAGCGCAAAGGACAAGCTGACTGGCATGGAAAAGCTGGAAAGCCTTGCGAAAGCCTTAAATCAACTGAATACCGTGAAAGTTTCCCCCACAATCTCCAAAAGACTGACTGAAATCGGTACGGCACTGGATAGCCTTACCTGGTCTGATATTGAAAAAGTTGAGGATTTGGCAAAGGCTCTACAGAGTATGCAGGGGCTACAGGTTCCGAACCTGAGAGGGCTTACGAGCGGCAGACGTACTTCTTCTGCTAACTCTGCCCCGGCTCCCGCTACTGCTCCTGCTTCTACGGGTGCGAGTGCTGCTGGGGCGGGTGCTGCCGCTGCTGCGGCTACTTCTGGCATGACTCAGTATACTCAGAGTGTCACGGGTGCAAATACGGCTACGAATGGCTTTATGAATACCCTGAGAAATCTTGGAGGGGTATTCTCTCGTGCATTTTCTGCTTTGGGCGGCGCAACCTTGAAGGGGCTGAAAGGGTCTCTGAATGGTATTAGTTCTGCGGCGAAAGCTGCAATCAGCGCAGGTAAAAAGCTGGGAAGTACCTTTGGCTCTAAGCTGGCTGCACAAGTGAAAAAGACTACCTCTGGGCTGGGGAAGCTGGGCTATGCCTTTAAACAGGTTCTTCTTTATCAGGGGTTGAGTAGTCTGATTTATGGCTTTGCCAATGCCATGAAGGAAGGTATCAATAACCTGTACCAGTACAGTTCGCTCATGGGCGGTCAATTCAAGAGTAGTATGGACAGTCTGGCTACGAGTTTCCAATACTTGAAAAACAGTATGGGGGCTATGGTATCTCCTATCATTAACGCTTTGGCTCCTGCTATTGACTTCCTGATTGATAAGTTTGTTGCTCTGCTGAATATCGTCAATCAGTTTTTTGCGAGACTGACGGGCGCAAGTACCTATACTGCGGCGAAAAAATCTGCCGCTTCTTACGGGGACACAATCAGTGATACCGCAGGGACAGCAAAAAAGGCTGCAAAAGAGATTAAGGACGCTACCACTGGAATTGATGAACTGAATATTATCAGTCAAAATGACAATTCCGGTTCTGGCGGTGGCGCAGGCGGCAAAGATTACGGCTCTATGTTTGAGCAGTTGCCGATTGAAAACTCTATCTCTGAGTTTGCTGACAAGCTGAAAGCGGCGTTTGAAGCTGGAAACTGGAAAGAACTTGGAACCCTTCTGGGGGAAAAGTTTAATGAGATTGTGGACAGCATTGATTGGTCTGGTATCGGTCATAAGATTGGGTACGGACTGAACGGTGCAATTCAGACGGCGTATTGGTTCCTTGATACAGCCGATTTTACCAACCTTGGAGCGCATATAGCAGAATTGCTTAATGCGGCTTTGAGTGAGATAGATTTTACCTACGCAGGGCGGTTGATGGTGAAATGGTTTACCATTCTCCCTGACCTGATTATCGGTTTCCTGAGTGAACTGGATTGGGGACTGGTAGGTAAGAGTATCAGTGATTTTATCATTGGTGCGTTTGATGAAGCTACAAAGTGGCTGAATAGCTACAACTGGTCTGACCTGGGTTCTCTGCTCTGGCAGAAAATCAAAGACCTGTTCACCAACATTGACTGGGGAGGTATCGCAAGCAGTATCTTCACTTTTCTTGGCACAGCCATTCGTTCTTGTGTTGAGTTCCTGGGTGGCTTCTTTGGAAGTATCGGGAAGGACATTAAGAACTGGTGGGATAAAGAAATTGCCGGGGAGGACTGGAAGGAAACTGCCGTAAACCTTCTGAACGCAATCGGCAAGGGGTTTGTCAATATTGGAACATGGGCTTTCGATAATATTATTGACCCACTCTTTAACGCACTGGTTGGAGAGGAAAAATGGGCTGAGTTTAAGCAGGTTGGTAGAGACCTTTGGAATGGCTTCACTCAGGGTGTGCAGGAGTTCTTTGATGACCCTGGCGCATGGATTAAACAGCATATCGTTGACCCGTTTGTGAAATGGTTCAAAGACCTGTTCGGTATTCACTCTCCGTCTACGGTGATGAAAGAAATCGGGCAGTATGTGGTAGAGGGATTTTTGGAAGGTATCAACTTCTTTTCTTCTATCGCCGGGACTGTGAAGAAATGGGGAAGCAGTGTTGTTGAGTGGTTTACAAAGGGTGAGGACGGCAAGGGAATTGTTGAGCATTTCAAAGAGATTGCTGGGAATATTATCAGCGGTTTTAAAGATAAGGTTGGCTCTACCTATACGACCGTCAAGACCAATGTGACTACCTGGGCTTCCAAAGTTAAAGAGTGGTTCACCAGTAATTCCTTTGGAGGTGTAAACCTCTCCACATTCGCTACTTATGCCAATGAGACCATAGAAGGTTTCAAAAGCAAAATCGGAAGTGCCTATACGAATGTGAAAACGAACATTACCACCTGGGCTTCTAAGGTTAAAGAGTGGTTTACCAGTAGTTCTTACGGAGGGGTGAATTACCAGAACTTCTCCACTTTTGCCAACAATACGATTGAGGGCTTTAAGTCTAAAATCGGCTCTGCTTATACCACGGTCAAAACGAATGTTACGACTTGGGCAAGCAAGGTGAAGGAATGGTTTACCAGTAGTTCCTTTGGCGGCGTGAACAGCGCAAACTTCTCTACGTTTGCAAGCAATGTCATTACTGGATTTAAAGACAAAATCGGTTCTGCCTACACGACCACTAAGAGTAACATTCAGACGTGGGCTACCAATGTAAAGAACTGGTTTACTGGGATTGCTTCTAACTCTGCGTTCGCTGGGTTTGCAAGTGATGTTATCAACGGTTTTAAGAACAAAATCGGTTCTTATTATACAACCGCAAAAAGTAATATCACGACCTGGGCAAGCAAGGTAAAAGAGTGGTTCCAGTCTGAGAACTCTAATGACTCTTGGAGTACCATTGCAAAGAACATTGTGGATGGATTTGCAAACGGTGTTACCAGTTGGGCGAGAAGGTGTAAGGACGCTGTAGTAAGTTGGGGACAATCCGTTCTGAACTGGTTTGAGGACACGCTGGATATAAATTCTCCGTCTAAGGTTTTCTACAAGATTGGTGGATTTGCCGTTGCGGGCTTTAACAACGCTATTGCTCAAGTGGGTAAGACCACAAGAAGCGTGGTGGGTGAATGGGCTAACTCGTTCACAAATATTACGCCGACAATGGCTATGGCGGTTGATACCTCTGCTCTGCGGTATTACGACTCTGACGCATTTGCGAGAACTATTTCTTCCAATGTGGAGACGAACAATGAAATTTCTTCCACTGGGTTTAAGCAGGCTATGGAGGACTTCTATCGTGAGTATGTGGAGCCGACTCTGAACCAGATTGCGGAAGATACCCGCAGACAGGCAGATAAGGACGAACACCCGATTGTGCAGATTGGCAATCGTGTTATCACGGACGCTGTAGATGTGCAGACGAAAGCCAATGGATATAGATTTACGAAGTAAGGAGGTGCGGTGACAATGGCATATCTGGCAATTAACGGGTACGAGTTACCGTCTCCTAAACGTGGCGTAAGCCCGGTAGTCACTACTCTGGTTGACTCCGGGCGAAACGCTAACGGTACTGTGGTGGCACAGAGAATTGGACGTGACCAGTATAAGATTGACAATCTTGAATGGCCGTGGCTGACCGCCGAACAGTGGGAAACGATACTGAGTATTCTATCCAACTTTTTTGTGGACGTAACCTTTATTGACCCTGTTACCAATTCCAAGAAAACAATCAAGATGTACTGTGGTGACAGGACTGCTGAACCTTACTGGGTTGATGATGACGGCAAGCCTACGCACTACAGGAATTGCAAGGTAAATCTGATTGATACGGGGGAGTGATTATGCAGAAAGTATCGAAAGCATATAAGAAAAGCATGAAAGCCCCTTTGCGGGATAGAGGTTATATAATGCTCTCTTTCGGCGTGGTCAATCAGGAAGCACAGGCAAAGGCAGAGGTTTCAGACGGGGATTTTACCTATTATTCCAATGAGGAAAATCTGTTCAAAGAACATGATGACAGCTTGATATACGCTACACTGGAAGAAAACTTTACACGGGTAGATGGCTCTATGTATTTTCTGCCCAGAGAGTCCCCGTCTGCACTCTACCTTGATACCGGGCTGGTAGGGAGAGACCTTGTATCGGAAGCACAGTATGAGGTCACAATCGACCTGAATATTAAGGCAACCGACTTTAGAGGTATCACAATCAATTTTGGTGAGAACTACCCTACCGATTTTGACTTTGTAACCGATAAGGGGCAGGTGGTGGAGTTCAGAGGTAATGACCAGGCAGTTTTCAGTACAGAGGAAGTGCTGGAAAGCGTAACTACGCTGATGCTGGTTATCTACCGCATGAAGAACCCTCAAAGCAGGCTGCGGATTTATTCTTTCCGTTTTGGTTACGGCTTGATTTATGAGAATGACTCTGTGTTGAGTTCGTCTCTGGAAAGCTATGTTTCCCCTATCGGCAGTGATATTCCGCAGATTGATTTTACCGTTACCCTGAAAAACTACGATAAATATTTTAACGTGGACAACCCGAAGTCTGCTATCAACTTTTTGGAGACTGGACAGGAAATGGAAATTTTCTATGGGTATCAGCTTCCAGATGGCGGCGGGATTGAATGGGTAAGAGGGAACCACTTGCTTTGTTCTGAGTGGGAGTCTGATGACTATACAGCGACTATCCGCTGTCAGGACGTTTTCAGGACTATGGACTCTGAGTATTACAAGGGAATGTACGTTGGCACAGGGAAAAGCTACTATGATTTGGCTCTGGAAGTTTTGCAGGACGCAGGACAGACAGACTATTACATAGACCCCCGGCTGAAAAACTTGTATTCTAAAAATCCTTTGCCCCGTGTGCAGCATAAGGAAGCGTTGCAGATTATCGCCAACGCTTGCCGTTGCACGTTGTCTCAGACGAGGTACGGAACCATTCAGATTAAATCCAACTTCATTCCCGAAGCGGCGGCAAGCAGTAACGGTGAGACGGATTACTCCAATGTGAAGAATATCCTAAATACCGATACGAAAAGCGAATACGCAACTCTGGCAACGAATTACACGACTGCTGACGGGAAGATGTACTTCCTTCCCAGAACGGCAAGTGCGAGGACGCTCAATACAGGTTTTGTTTCCAATGAGCAGTCTGACGGGGAAGGAAAGTTCACTACAAACCCTATCGTGACAATCGTTCAGGAAGCCGCCTGTATGTACCACGGCGTTAAGTTCACGTTCGGAAATGCCTTACCTTCCGGGATTGTGATTAGAACATATAACAATGGAGACCTGGTGACAGAGTACGAAGTAGAGGAAGAAATGGAGAGAGTTCTGGTTATCCTCTATGACTTTGATGACTTTGACACCATGCAGATTGAGTTTACAGGGACAGCGGAACCTTACAACCGCATTGTGCTGAACAACTTTGCTTTTGGTGATGTGACAGACTTCACTATGGAGCGAATGGATATGACCAGTTCCCCGAAAGCAATTAAGCAGGAATTGGTAAAAGAGGTTATCGTCCCCTGTTACAGTTATCAGCAGGGAACTTCTGAGGAAACACTGGTAAGTGAAGAAATTACCGTAACTGCCGGGGACGTGGAAACCTTCTTTGTTGGTGAACCTTCCTACAATTTCCGGGCAACGCTGAATGAAGGAAGTTCTGGCGTGACAATCACCGACTGGGGCAACTATTATGTGACCCTCAAATTCAGCCAGACAGGAACCTTCCGACTGGAAGTGCTGGGGTATCGGTACAAGATTGTGGAGCGATATGCGACAAAATCTTTGAACCTGAGAGGAAAAACCGTGAAATGGGAAAACCCCATGATAAGCGATATGGAAATGGCGCAGGATTTGGCTGATTGGCTGGGGGACTACTATTCCGCAGGCATTGAGTATGAGTATTCGACCAGAGGGAACCCGGAAATTGACGCAAACGATATTGTGTACCAGGAGAATGAGTTCCATGACGGTATGAAGGTTAATATCTACCGAACCACTATCAACTTCAATCAGGCGTTCTCCGGGAAGGTAACAGCCCGCAGGACAACCGCATAGGAGGTGAGGTTCAATGAGTTGGGTTACACCCAAAACAGATTGGCATGGGCAGACAGACAGTGACGGCAACTATACGGGTGACAGGTTCAATGCTGCGGATTTTAACCGTATCAAGAATAACCTTGATTATCTGCGAGATATGGCTATCAAACTGTATGACGAATTTTCCATTGTCAGTCTGGGAACAGACAGAACTCCGAAGGATTATTTCTATGCTGATGAAATCAATCAGCTTGAGGAAAATCTGAAAACCATTAACAACTCTACTTTGCAGATGGCATACGGGGAGCCGCCCGTATATTACGATAACGGAAACACAATGGACTTTACAGAGTTGAACCGCTTGGAAAGCGCAATTCTTGACCTGTATGACCGTCTGACAAACGAGAGTGAGGGAAGGAGGATGTTTACATGGAATTTTGGAATGAAGGGAGGGGACTTGTAAATGGCATGGGAACTTTTACCCGTTGATTATACGGACGCTGTTTGGAGTGGCTTGAAGCGGTACAATACCGTGAACAATGAGGACGGCACAGTTTCCTTCCAGGACGTAACGGTGTATTCAGGAAAGGAAAAATCCTTCTTTGGAGCAAAGGACGCTAACAGGATGAACGAAGCCCTGAATACGCTTATGAGTATGGTGGAGAATGGAACTGACCTGTATACAGCTTTCCAGAATTACTTTGCAGTGCAGAAGGATTTGTTTGAGGAAGAAGCAGACAGCAAGGCAGAGGATTTTGACGATTACACCGATAATCTAAAAGCTGAATATCAGGCGAGTATGGCTCAGTTTGAAAGCCAACAGCAACAGACGTTCAATGCGTGGTTTCAGGCTATGCAGAACCAGTTATCTCAGGACGCTGCGGGGAACCTGCAAAATCAGTGTACGGAACTGGACGAAAGGCTCAGTCTTTTAGAGTACATGACTATGCAGAATGACTTCTCTGCTCCGATTGCTACGGATGACGAGACTATCACTCTCATTGTGGATGACCTGGATTACGCTATTTTGGCAGATTGGAAACATAAGGAGGAATAAAGAAATGTCGGTTATTAGCGTTCAGACAAAGAAATTTGGAGACCTTGAGACTATCCTTACCGCAGGTGATGACAGCCTGCTTCTTATCCATGATGGTACGGGAGTCAAGACTATCTCCACGGCGAACTTCAAAAAGGATTTGAAGGAATACATGGAAGGGGTCAATACCATTCTGGCTCAGTTGACCTATGACAATGCCGGGGCGCACAACTCTATCTACAGAGGGAAGAACCTTGGCACTACCGTAACGGAGGAACAGTGGGAAGCTATTTCCAGTGGTACTTTCACTGACCTGTACATTGGTGATTACTGGGTTATCGGCGGCGTGAACTGGCGTATTGCGGCGTTTGACTATTACCTGAACTGCGGCGATACCAGTTTTACGAAACACCACGCAGTCATTGTGCCTGATACCTGCCTGTACAATGCTCAGATGAACACTACCAACGTGACCACTGGCGCATACAAAGGCTCTGCTATGTACACGGCGAACTTGGCGCAGGCGAAGTCCACTATCAACAGTGCGTTTGGAAGTTCGCACGTTCTGTCTCACAGAATTTATCTTTCCAACGCAACGTCCAATGGCAGGGCTTCTGCTGGTGAGTGGACAGACAGTACCGTTGACCTGATGTGTGAACACATGGTTTATGGCAGTGGTATTTTCAGCCCGGTATCGGACGGCAGCAATGTTCCGAACAATTACCGTGTTGAGAAGGGGCAGTTGCCGCTCTTTGCACTGGAACCGTCCAGAATTTGTAACAGGGCTACATGGTGGCTGAGAGATGTGATTACCGCTGCTGGCTTTGCCACTGCCGACGACTTCGGCAATGCGTACTACAGCGGCGCTTCTAACTCTCGTGGCGTTCGTCCCGCTTTCTGTATCGGTGTATAATCTAAAATCCCCTCCCCCTTGTGGGGAGGGGTAGAAAGGAACTTGCGATATGTCAGTATTGAAAAGCAAACGGAAACCCTCTCAGTTTGAGGTGTTTCACCATTTGAATAAATTGAGAAAGGATATTACCGATTTGCTTCTCCGGGACTTTGGTTACAATGCGGTAAAATCTGAGAAGCGTCTGGAAAGACGGTTCGGTAGCCGAAGTTACGAGGAACTTACTGACATTGAGAAACAGCAGTATGACCGCCAGAAGAAAAAGCAGGACGCATTTGACGAGTGGTTTATCGAGAGTGAAAGGAACGCTATTATTGACTGTCTGCGGTCTATCGGTGAACACGTCTATACAGCAAACAGTATCTATCCTACATACCCGGAAGAACTGGTTGAAAGGCGGCTTCATCAAGATTTGGCAATCGGTCAATGTTACAGGCTGGTTCAGGAATTACAGTACGCAATCGAGACGCTACCAGTTGATGTGAATACCTACTTGCGGTTTGGTGCTGATATTCAGAAAGAAATTGACCTTATCAAAGGTTGGAGGAAGTCTGATAACAAGTTCAAAACGGCTCTTTCACAGGGCAATCTCTAATACCGCTGCTAACTTTGCCAATGTCAACAACAACGGCAATGCGAACTACAACAACGCTTCTAACTCTAATGGCGTTCGTCCCGATTTCGATACTGTGATTAAATAGGCATTTGACCGTTTCACAGTGAGAGAAAGGAGAGATTGTCCTTCCGTATGGTAAATACTAAACACGACACAGGCGGTTACGACCGCTCCTGTTATCAGCGTGAGATATTTGACGGCAATGCGTTGTATGACGCTTACATAAAAGCAAAGAAAGGGAGTGACTGGAAACCGCAGGTACAGAAGTTTGAAATGACCTACCTTTTATCGCTGGCAAAAGTCCAGCAGGATTTAAAGGATGAAACCTACGAATTTTTACCCGGAATACGCTTTATTATCAATGAACGTGGTAAGACCAGATGTATTACTGGCGAACAAATACAGGATAGAGTGGTGAAACACGTTTTATGTGATGAAGTAATAACCCCGGCAATACGCAAACACCTCATTTACGATAACGGCGCAAGCCTTGAGGGTAAGGGAATTGCATTTACCAGGCGCAGGCTGGAAACCCACCTGCACAGGTTTTACAGCAAACATGGTTCCAATGATGGATATATCCTTTTGATAGATTTTTCAAAATACTATGACAATATCCAGCATGACGTTCTGATGAAACTGTTTTCAAAGTATATCACGGACGGAAGGGCTTTACGTTTGCTACAGCGGATTATTGACCGGGAGAAGATAGATGTTTCCTACATGACGGATGAAGAATACGCCCACTGTATGGAAATGGTATTCAATTCCCTTGAGTATGAGAAAATTGACAGGCGGCTGCTGACGGGCGAAAAGTTCATGCGAAAGCATTTGAACATTGGAGACCAGGTAGCGCAGGACGCAGGGATAGCCTATCGAATACCGATAGACAATTTTGTGAAGATTGTCAAAGGGGTAAAATTCTATGGTGCGTATATGGATGACAGTTACGCAATCCATGAGAGTAAAGAGTTCTTACAAGACCTGCTCTCAGAAATTATTGAGATTGCAAAAGGGATTGGTATTACCGTGAATGTGAGGAAAACAAGAATATGTAAGCTGTCTGAAATGTGGAGGTTTCTTCAAGTCCAATACTCTCTGACGGAGACTGGCAGGGTGATACATAAAATCAACCCGAAAAGACTTACGGCTATGAGACGGAAATTGAAGAAGCTGGCGGGGAGACTTCCCGAAAAGGAATTTTACAATCTGTACCATTCGTGGATGGAAAATCACTACCGAATTATGAGCAGGCAACAGAGGGCAAATATGAATGACCTCTACAATAAGTTAAAGGAGGAACATTACCATGTACAAACTGATTTTGGCTGATGGGACTGAACTGACAGGGTTCACAAAGAATGGTGACAACTATATCCGCAAGGAGAAGGTGGACGAGAGTGTTTTTAAGGACAATCTTTCCACGCTTGAGATTACGGATGGTGAGGAAACTATCACCATGCACAATGCTGAACTCATTCAGCAGGTGGAGGACGCAGACGGCTTTCATATCTGTTTCAGAGAACTCTCTGCACAGGAATTGCAGTATGCGGCTCTTACTGGGCAGATTGAGGATATGACAAAGGCAATGAATGTTCTGCTGACTGGAAAGGAGGAAGATTAAAATGGATATGAAACAGGCTGCTCTTGAAATGAGAAAGGCACTTCAACTCTTTATAGGGACACTGGACGTGGAAACTCAGCTTGACAAAATGCTGGAAATCCCCTCTGTATTCCCTGACTATGCCGTAGGTGTGCCATACAAGACGAAAGATGTTTTCTCCTGGGGTGTGAACTCTGTGGGAGACCCGCAGTTGTGGCAGGTTCTTCAAGACCACACAAGCCAGGAACAGTACCCGCCTGATACAGCCGTGAGTCTTTATAAAAAGATTGGCGTGACAGAGGAAGGCTACCCCGAATGGACTCAGCCTTTGGGCGCAACAGACGCTTACAGCAAGGGTGACATTGTAAGCTACAAAGGAACCCTGTACCGTTCTACGATTGACGGGAATGTATGGAGTCCTGAAAGCTACCCGGCTGGCTGGGAGAAGTACACAGAATAAGCAGAAAGAAGGTGGTTCCAGTGGAACAGTTTTTAATGCAGACGTACACTATTGCGTTGCCCATTGTGCTTACGGCTCTTATGGGGTACATAGTCTTTCTGTTGAAAAATCAGAAGAAGGACAGGGACGCAAACAGCAGAGGTACTATGCTGCTCCTGAAAGTGCAGTTGATTGAGTATCATGCCGAATGGAAAGCGAGAGGTTATGTGACGAAACATGGCTTGCAGAATTTCCTTGAAATGTATGACGCTTATCATGCGCTTGGTGGAAACGGTATGGTGACGGAACTTCTAAACGAAGTGAAGGAATTGCCCATTAAGGGGTGAGAATATTGAAACCAGGACAACGGTTCTGGATGGCTCAATGGGGCTAAGGGTGAGATACCTTTAGTCCCTTAATTTTTTTAAAGGAGGTATTTACCATGACGAACATTAACTGGATTGTACGAATTAAGAACAAGAATTTCTGGCTGACCATTATCCCGGCTCTGCTTCTGCTGGTGCAGGTTGTGGCGGCACTCTTTGGCTTCACGCTTGACCTGGGAGACCTGGGGAACAAGCTGATTGATGTGGTCAATGCACTGTTCGTGGTTTTGGCTATTCTCGGCGTTGTGACCGACCCGACCACGGAAGGTGTAGCCGACTCTACGCAGGCACTTACTTACACTGAACCGAAAAAGAAGGGAGAATAATTATGAGCAACAGTTCTTTGGTGGATTGCACTGTCAAAAGTCCGAACCATAGCGGCGCAAGAACCCATTCCATTGACCGTATTACGCCCCACTGTGTAGTGGGGCAGCTTACGGCAGAAAGTATTGGCGGGTGCTTCACAAGCACTTCCCGGCAGGCAAGTTGCAATTATGGTATCGGAAAAGACGGCAGAGTGGTTTTGTGTGTGGATGAAGGGAATAGAAGCTGGTGTTCTTCCAGCAATGCGAATGACCAGAGGGCGGTCACGATTGAATGTGCGTCCGACCTCAATCACCCGTATGCCATGAACAATGCCGTTTACCAGAAACTTATTGCGCTCTGCGTGGATATTTGCAAGCGCAACGGCAAGACGAAGTTGATTTGGCTGGGTGACAAGAATAAGACCATTGCTTATGAGCCGAAAGCAGGTGAAATGGTGCTTACCGTCCACCGCTGGTTTGCGAATAAGGCTTGCCCCGGAGATTGGCTTTACAACCGTCTGGGAGACCTTGCGGCGGCTGTCACTGCAAAACTGGGCGGCACGTCCTCCACTGGCACTTCTGGCTTGCAGGCTACTTCCCTGAAAGATATGGAGAACGCCGACATTATCAAGAAGATTGGCAGTTTGTTCACGGCTGACCAGAAGAACAGCGGCGTTCTGGCTTCTGTGTCTCTGGCACAGTTTATCCTTGAGTCTGGGTATGGTAAGTCCGAACTGGCTCAGAACGCCAACAACTGCTTTGGTATGAAATGCAGTCTGTCCGGGAATACCTGGGGCGGCTCTACTTGGGATGGCACAAGCAAGTATACGAAGAAAACGCAGGAATATGAGAACGGGCAGTATGTGACCATCACGGCTGACTTCCGCAAGTATTCCAGCATGGAACAGTCCATTGCTGACCATTCCGCATATCTGCTTGGTGCTATGAACGGCAGCAAGAAACGCTATGATGGTCTGAAAGACTGTACCGACTACAAAAAGGCAGTCCAGATTATCAAGGACGGCGGCTATACTACCTCCCCTGGTTATGTGGAGAAAATCTGCAATATCATTGAGACCTGGAACCTGACTGCCTATGACGCTGCGGAAAGCACAGGCGGTGCAAGCGGTACGTTCCCAGATGTTCCTTTTACCGTAAAGGTCATCATTAACGATTTGAACTACCGCTCTGAACCGTCCATGAGCGGCAAGGTAAAGGGGCAGACTGGCAAGGGTGTGTTTACCATTGTTGAGGTCAAAGACGGCTGGGGACGGCTTAAATCTGGTGCAGGCTGGATTTATCTGCTCAACCCGTCTTACTGCACTGTCAACGGCTCTGCTGCTTCTTCTGGCAGTACGGCAAGTGCTGTTCCGTATATGGTGCGTGTCAAGGTTTCTGATTTGCGTATTCGTAAGGGCGCAGGCACGAACTATGCGGCTACTGGCTCTTATACGGGTAAGGGTGTATTCACCATTGTTGAGGAAGCGCAGGGGCAGATTGACAGCGCAGGTAACAAGGGTCTCTGGGGCAAGGTGAAAAGCGGCGCAGGCTGGATTTGCCTTGCTTATGACAGCTATACCGAAAAGGTCTAAAATCGCTGATAACGCTTAATCTGCGGGCATACAAAGGTATGAATGACAAGGTTTCCGTGAATTGTCGGATTTGCACTCATACCTGGAGCATGACGCTCGCCCTGGCAGCTATCGCATATTCCTACTCCCGCTTCTCCGGGCTGAAAGCCTCCATCATCACCGATGTCGTCCAGCTGGGCATTATTCTCATGGGTGGCGCTCTGCTGGTCGTTCTGAGCCTTCGCATGACCGGCGGCTTTGACACGGTACGGGCAGGGCTCGGTGCTGTCTCCGGAGAATATACTTCGCTCACCTCCTCCACGGGCATTGAGGTCCTGCTGGGCTATGGTCTGCCGATGGCTGTCGGTCTGATCTCCGGCCCGTTCGGGGATCAGTGCTTCTGGCAACGAGCTTTCGCAATCAGGCGCGACCGCATCGGCAGATCGTTTTTTGCCGGTGCGCTTTTGTTTGCGCTCGTTCCGATCTGCATGGGAACGGTGGGCTTCCTTGCCGCAGGCTCCGGCTTTGCGGCCAGCGACACCGGCATGGTCAACTTTGAATTCGTTTCCTCGCTGCTTCCGACATGGGTGCTGGTCCCGTTCTTGTTTATGATTATCTCCGGCCTGCTCTCCACGGTGGATAGCAACCTTTGCGCGGCAGCGTCGCTCACGACAGACTGGCTCGGCATTGGGAAGGACACGGTGCAGACTTCGCGCCGCACCATGCTTTGCCTGCTGATCGTGGCTATCGCCATCGCCAACATTCCCGGCCTGACGGTGACATACCTGTTCCTGTTCTACGGAACGCTCCGCGCTTCGACGCTGCTGCCGACGGTCATGACGCTGCTCGGTAAGAAACTGACGGGCAAGGGCGTTTTTGCCGGTGTGCTGACCGCGCTGTGTGTCGGGCTTCCGATCTTCGCCTACGGCAATCTCGCCGGCATTCCGGCTGTGAAAGCGGCAGGCAGTCTGACGACCGTCCTGTCCAGCGGTCTTGTCGCTGTTATCGCCTCGAGAAAGGCGGTGAGAGCATGAGCCTCGGAAGGAAGCAGAGGATCGACAACAGTGCATGGCTGGAAGCCGTTGCAACTATCGAAGAAGCCGTTTCCCGCGCAGAGCTGGACGAACTTACTGCCGCGACCGTGGCGGACATCAAGGCCGTGACGGCTGGGAAGTGTGCTGCCTACGCATGGAGCGCTGGTAAGGACAGCATTGTCCTTGGCAAACTCTGTGAAGCGGCCGGCGTCACCGATAGCATGATCGGCGTGTGCGACCTGGAATACCCCGCCTTTGCCGCATGGATTGAGAAGCATAAGCCGGCAGGCTGCGAAGTCATCAACACGCATCAGGATATCGACTGGCTGGTGAAGCATCAAGAGATGCTTTTCCCCAAGGACTCCGCCGCGGCCGGACGATGGTTTTCTATCGTGCAGCACCGAGCGCAGCGTGAATACTTCAAGGCGCACGAGCTGGACGTCATCATTCTCGGCCGCCGCCGTGCGGACGGCAATTATGTCGGTCGCAACAGCAATATCTATACCGATGGCAAAGGTGTTACGCGATTCAGCCCGCTCGCTGCGTGGAAGCATGAGCACATCCTTGCCTATATTCACTACCATCAGCTCCCGCTTCCGCCGATCTACGGCTGGAAGAACGGATATCTGTGCGGCACTCACCCGTGGCCCGCCCGCCAATGGACGGGCAGCATCGAGAACGGCTGGCGTGAGGTCTACGATATCGACCCCGGCATCGTCCTTGCGGCAGCTGAAAAGATCGACAGCGCTCGCGCCTTCTTGAAGGGGGTGCAGGCATGAAGGTCATAAAGAAGCCTCTGACCGAGCTGCGGCGACCGGATCGGAATGTCCGAATGCACACCGACAAGCAGCTGAAAGAGTTCCGCCGCTCTGTCGAAATGTTCGGTCAGATCCGCCCCATCGTGGTCGACGAGGACGGCGTTATTCTCGCCGGCAACGGCTTGTATGAAACGCTGCTGTCCCTCGGCCGCACAGAGGCGGACTGCTATGTCGTGTCCGGACTGACTGAGGCGGAGAAGAAAAAGCTCATGCTGGCCGATAACCGCGTCTTTGACCTGGGCGTTGACGATCTGGCCGCGCTGGACGCTTTTATCCTTGAGCTGAAAGATGACCTGGACATTCCCGGCTACGAAGAGGATCTTCTCCGTGCGATGGTGATGGAGGCTGACGAAGCCAGCGACGCCCTGCTTGAGTACGGCACCATTGAGCCGGAGCAGGCTGCGGCCATCACCGAGACGCGCGAGAAATACGCCGCCCGGGAAGAAGCTGCTGCGGCGCAGGCTGAGGAAGTCGCACCCGCACAGAGCGGCACGGCGTCTTCCGTCGAGCCTGCTAAGAGGTTTATCCTCTGCCCGAAATGTGGTGAGCGGATATGGCTGTAAAGCGCATCAGCTCAGACATCGACGTTGTGACTGCGGCGCGCCAGCGGATCAAGAATGTATTTTCCAACGGCGTCCCCGTATACCTCTCGTTTTCCGGCGGCAAGGACAGTATCGTTCTTGCCGACCTGACCTATAAGCTGATCCAGGCCGGAGAGATCAATCCCTCGCAATTGACCGTCCTTTTCGTGGACGAGGAGGCAATCTTCGATTCCATTGAAGCGACGACCAAGGCGTGGCGAAAGAAGTTCCTGCTTGCCGGCGCCAAGTTTCAATGGTGGTGCATCGAGGTCAAGCATTTCAGCTGTCTCAATGAGCTGTCCAGCGATGAAACCTTCGTCTGCTGGGATCGGCGCAAGCGCGATGTCTGGGTGCGGCAGCCACCGCCCTTTGCCATCCGCAATCACCCGCAGCTCCGGCCAAGGATCGACAACTATCAATCCTTCCTGCCCCGCGTGACGATGGACGGCATCATGATCACCGGCGTCCGCGCAGCAGAGTCCATTCAGCGGCTCCAATACATGGCGGCACTAAATATGGGCGCAAAGGGCATCACCGGCACGAACACCATCTATCCCATCTACGACTGGAAGACGGCGGACGTCTGGCTGTACCTGCGAGACCAGCGCATCGAAGTCCCCGAGGTCTACCTGCAGATGTATCAGGTCGGCGTCAATCGGAATCAGCTGCGCGTGTCGCAGTTCTTCTCCGTTGATACCGTACCCGTGCTGGTACACCTGGGCGAATATGACCCATCTCTCATGGAGCGCGTCCTTCGGCGCGAGCCGAATGCCTACCTTGCCATGCTGTACTGGGACAGCGAAATGTTCCACCGCACCACAAGGAAGCGCCGGGAGCTGGAGGGCGAGGACACCAAGGACTACCGTGCGCTCCTGAAGGAGATGCTGTTCGTCCGCCCGGGAGACTTCTTCAATACGGAGCATAAGCGCAAGATCGCCAAGCAGTACCGCAAGATGTTCATTCAGATGGACGGAATGGCGCGGCCGCGCGACTACAAGAAAATGTACGGCGGTCTGACTGCTGGAGATCCCAAGCTCCGCACCCTGCGCGCCATCTATCAGGACATATCCTGCGCCTACGCCGATTACGCCAAGCGCTTCCGGAAGGGAGGTGAGGCAAATGGCTGACGCGGATTTGTTCGCCCCGTTATCCTCCCTGCAATGGGTAGACCGGGAGCAGCTCAAGCCCAATGACTACAACCCCAACAAGGTCAACCGTGAAAATCTGAAACTGCTGGTGCAATCGATCATGACCAATGGCTGGACGCTTCCCATCGTCGTGCGTCCCGACTACACCATCATCGACGGCTTTCACCGCTGGACCGTGGCCGGAGAGGAGCCGCTGCACACCATGCTCAAAGGCAAGGTGCCGGTGGTGATCGTGCGGCATGATGACGCGACCGAGGATATTTACGGCACCGTCACACACAACCGTGCTCGTGGTACACATCTGCTTGAGCCGATGAAAGCCATCGTAAAGCGGCTGCTGGACGAGGGCAAGTCCGTTCAGGAGATCGGCAAACAGCTCGGAATGAAACCTGAAGAAGTATTCCGGCTCTCTGATTTCTCGCGTGATGACTTCCTCGGCATGATGACCAAGGGCGTTAAGGGGTATAGCCATGCGGAATTGCTGACGAAGTTATAACGCAATACCACAGCCAGGCGCATACATCGCACGAGAGCGGCGTATCTGCGTCTGGCTGTGTTGCTCCCTCCCCCTCTCGGCATCGTCGCGCTGAGGGCGGGGAAATGCGTTGCAACAGGCGACGACGGCAAAAGGTACTGTGACGACCCCCGCCCCACACGCCGCGGGCTCGCCGACCCCAAAAAACGATTAGTTAGTGCGCGAGAAAAGGGTAACTTTAGTTGAAATCTTGTATGAAATTATCGACTTCTTGACCTTCCGCCGGGCGTGGGACGCCCGCCTCCTATCACATAGCCTGGCCCCGGAGCGGAAACGCCCCGGGCGTCGGGCGGAGGGCCAAGACACAGGAAAGGAGCGTGGCCTATGGCGACAAAGAAGCAGGATGTGGTCGTAGAGGACGGAGCCGTGTACGTGCTGCGCGCCGGGACGCCTGTCTACGTCAAGACTGCCGACATCTGCTCGATGACCGGGAAAAGCAATCAGTGGATCGGACAGCTGGTAGCCCAAGGGACGCTGCATAAACGCAGCACCCCCCACGGGAGCCTGTTCGATGTCACCGAGGCTGTGCGCGCCTACTGTTCCATGCTGGAGGCCCGCGCAGGACCGGCCAAGACCGAGGAGGAGATCAAGCAGGAAATCAAGCAGGAAAAGGCGAAAGCGGCCGCTGACGTGACAATGAAGATTGCCAAGGCCAACATCGCCAAGGCCGAGGCCGACGAGCTCCAGGGCAAAATGCACCGGAGCGAGGACGTGGCCGCGATGACTACCGACTTGATCTATGCCATTCGCGGGGCGATGATGGCCCTGCCCGGCCGCCTGGCCGTGGACGTGGCCTCGGCGAACTCCCCAGCGGAGGCCGCCGAGATTATCCGCCGCGAGGTCAACAAGGCCATGCGGGAGCTCTCCAATTACCGCTATGACCCAAAGAAATACGAGGAGCGCGTCCGGGAGCGGAGGGCCTGGGAAGCTGACAGCGGGCGTGATGCCGATGACGGATAAGGAAACGCGCCGGCTCATAGAGGAGAAAGAGGCCCGCGAGCGGGTAAAGAGGCTGAATGCCGTCATCGGGAAAGTCTTGGCCGGCATGAAGCCGCCGGACGACCTGACCGTGACCGAATGGGCGGAGCGGAATCGCCGCCTGTCGGCCGAGAGCGCCGCAGAGCCCGGACCGTGGCGCACCGAGCGCACCCCCTATCTCCGCGAGCCGATGAATGCATGGACCGACCCAAAGATACGGCACATCGTCATGGTGGCCGCGTCCCAGGTCGGCAAGTCTGAATTTCTCAATAACTGCATCGGCTATGTGATCGACCAGGACCCCGGCTCGATCCTGTTTGTCCACCCTACCACCATTGACGCAAAGGAGTATTCCAAGCTCCGCATCGCGCCGATGATCCGCGACTGCCCCACGCTGCGAAAGAAGGTCAGCGACCCCAAGAGCCGTGACAGCGGCAATACCATCCTCCAAAAGACCTACCCCGGAGGCATCCTCACGATGTGCGGCTCCACCGAGGCCCACGCTCTGGCGTCAAAGCCTATCCGCTATGTGCTGGGTGACGAGCGCGACCGCTGGGCGCTGTCTGCTGGTAACGAGGGTGACCCGTGGGATCTGGCGATGGCGCGGCAGACGACATTCTACAACGCGAAAAGCGCTGAGGTGTCCACGCCCACCGTCAAAAACGCCAGCGCCATTGAAGCCTCCTACGCGACAGGCACGATGGAGCGGTGGAAATCCCGCTGCCCTCATTGCGGCGAGTATCACGAGATCCAATGGGCGGACATCCGCTTTGAGCACGACGAGATCATCGTCGCGGGGAAAAAGACCTACAAGGTCCGCAGCGTCTGCTATGCCTGCCCTGGCTGCGGCTGCATCTCCACCGAGGCGGAAATGAAGCGCGCCCCGGCAAGATGGGAGGCGGACAACCCCGCCGCCTATGAGCAGGGCACGCGCTCGTTCTGGCTGAACGCCTTTGTCAGCCAGTGGGCGAGCTGGGAATCCATCATTCTGAAATACCTGAACGCCATCGGCAGCACCCGCAAGATGCAGGTCGTCTACAACACCTGCTTCGGCGAGCTGTGGGAGGATCGCGGCGACCTGGAGGACGAGGACAGTCTGATGGCGCGCCGGGAGGAATACCCGGCTGAGCTGCCGGAGGGCGTGCTTGTTCTGACGGCCGGCGTCGATACACAGGACGACCGCATGGAATATGAAATCGTCGGCCACGGCCACTTTGGTGAGACCTGGGGCATTGAGAAGGGTATCGTCATGGGACGGCCCGACGACGATGCCGTATGGGCGCAGCTGGACGAGCTGGTATTTGACCGTGTTCTGCGCTTTGAGAACGGCGTGGGGCTGAAAATGTCAATGTCCTTTGTGGACGAGGGCGGACACTTCACACAGGAGGTCCGTATGCAGTGCCGGGCGCGGCTGGGAAAAAAGGTGTTCTGTATCAAGGGCATGCCCGGCAGCGATAAGCCCTACACCGCGCCGCCGAAAAAGCAGAAGATCATCATCAAGCAGACGGCGGTCGGCACCTGCTGGCAGTACCAGATTGGTGTTGACTCCGGCAAGGAGGTCATCATGGACAACCTGCGCGTACAGACGCCGGGCGCGAAATATTGTCACTTCCCCAAGCGGGATGACTACGGCTCCGGCTACTTCACGGGGCTGCTCTCCGAGGTCAAGGTCTATGACCCCAACAAAAAGCAGCCGTGGCAGTGGAAGAAGATCCCCGGCCACGAGCGCAACGAGGCGCTGGACTGCCGCAACTACGCTCTGGCGGCGTTCAAGGCGCTTCCTAAGAACCTGGACGAGATAGACAGGCGGCTAAAGGAGGCGGGCGGCGAACGCGCTCCTGCCCCTGTTGCAACGCCTGTCATGCCGCCTCCCGCCGCCAAGCAGAGGCCAAAGCGCAGAAGCAGAAAGAAATACTACGACGATTGGTGAGGTGTCCGATATGGATAAAGTTGAACTGCGGGCGCGGCTGGACTTCTGGCAGAGCGCCCTCTCAAAGCTGCGCGCCGCATATCTGGCTCTTGTGGACGGCGGCGTAAAAAGCTATGTCATCGACGACCGCGAGCTGACGCGCTTCGACCTGCCTGATCTGAAGGACGAGATCGAGGACGCGGAGAAGAAGGTCGATGAGCTTTTAGCAGAGCTGAACGGCCGCAAGCCGAGAAAGGCTTTCGGCATCGTTCCACGCGACTGGTGACCTTTTTCGTGAGGTCACGAAATTGATACCGGCAAAGCGCCCGAAAGGGCTTTTTGCACAGGCAGTCCGGCGGAGTTTGCTCCTTTCGCCGCCGGACGGCCTGTTTTTTATTCCGAAAACGGGAGGCGATAAGCATTGAGCAATAAGAAAGACCGCCGCCGCGCAGCCGCGCCGCAGGCGAAGGGGTACAGCGAAGCCGGGGCCAGCTTGACGCGGCGGGCGCTCAAGGGATTTGTTCCGGACAGCGGCGCTCCCAATGAGGACATCAACCGCAACAACGCCACCCTGCGGCAGAGAGCGCGAATGCTCTACATGGCCGCGCCGGTGGCTACGGCGGCGATCAATACCAATCGCACCAAGGTCATCGGGACGGGGCTGACGCTCAAAGCGTCCGTGGACCGTGAGGTGCTGGGCATCTCCCCGGAGGCGGCGAAGAAGTGGCAGCACGCGGCGGAGATGGAATTCCGGCTGTGGGCAGGGAAAAAGCAGAACTGCGACGCGCTGGGCCTGAACAACTTTGAGAGTTTGCAGCAGCTCGCCTTGAAGTCGTGGCTGCTCAGCGGCGACGTGTTCGCGCTGGTCAAGCGATACCCGGCAACACCGCTAAACCCCTATACCCTGCGGCTGCACATCGTGGAGGCGGACCGCGCCTGCACGCCAAGCGAATATGGCGGCGGTGTCACCATCGGCGGCTTCGTGGAGGGCAAGATCCCCGAGGGAAAGTCCGGCGCAGGCCACAAGGTCTACGACGGCGTGGAGGTGGATGGCAACGGCCGCGTGGTCGCCTATCACATCAGCAACACCTACCCGCACCAGATCACCAGCGAGCCGCAGAAGTGGCAGCGTGTTGAGGCTTACGGCGCCAAGACCGGCCTGCCGAATATTCTCCACATCATGGACAGTGAGCGCCCGGACCAGTACCGCGGCGTTCCTTATCTGGCGCAGGTCATCGAGCCGCTGCTCCAGCTTCGGCGCTATACGGAGTCCGAGCTGATGGCGGCGCTGGTGCAGAGCTTCTTCACTGCATGGATCGAAACGGAGACCGACCCCTCCGATACACCCTTCAACGAGGTAGGCGCAGGAGATATTGCCGGCGTCCCCGCCGAGGTCAACGCGGACGGCGGACCGGTGGCGAACAACATCTCCGATGATGACAACGAGTACGAGATGGGACCGGGTACGGTGACGCACCTCGCCCCCGGTGAAAAGGTCAACTTCGGCAATCCGAACATCCCCACCGCTGGCTTTGAGACCTTTGTCAAGACGCTGTGTAAGCTGGTCGGCGCAGCTTTAGAGCTGCCTTACGACGTGCTGATCAAGGAGTTCAACAGCTCCTATTCCGCAAGCCGAGGCGCGCTGTTGGAGGCGTGGGAAGCATTCAAAATGCGCCGGAAGTGGTTTGTGGACGACTTCTGCCAGCCGGTCTATGAGATGTTCCTGGCCGAAGCGGTCGCTCTGGGGCGCATCAACGCCCCCGGCTTCTTCACGGACCCCCTTGTGCGGGAGGCATGGTGCGGCGCGCGCTGGATCGGCCCCGTGCAGGGCAGCCTTGACCCCAAGAAGGAGGCAGAAGCCGCCCTCATGCTGATCGACAACGCCATCAAGACCCACGAGCAGGTCAGCCGCGAAATGAGCGGCGGCGACTGGGAGGAGAACGTGGAGCAGCTGCAGCGTGAAAACGAGCTGCTGACACAGGCAGGAGGCAACAAGGTCACCGTTGTATCGGCATCGCCGAAAGAAGGTGACGGCGATGAAGACTAACTTCGAGCATCTGCAGAGCCTGAATGCGCGGAGCATGGCGCTCGCCATCTGGAACTACGCAAGCGACTACTGCGCCTATTGCCCGAAGAACATGGAGCGCCGCTGCAACGAGAACTGCCGCGCGGGAATCCGCGAGTGGCTGAACAGTCCCTACATTCCGTCAAGCGATATCTGGAAAGAAAAGAGGTAAAGCGCATGAGTATTCCGGCAAAGAGAGCTGGGCGAAAGTCTCCCGCCGTCAGCATCTCGAAAAAGGTCTATACGATGGCCACGGTGGACGGCAGTGATGCCGAGATCACCATGTATGGAGACATCTACGAGGAGCAGCCCACGAACTGGTGGGGCGAGCCCGTCGAGGGGCAGTACATCCTGCTCTCCGAGTTTTTGGAGGACCTCAAGCAGATCTCCGGCTGCACGTCCATCACTATCCGCATGAACAGCTACGGCGGCGACGCCGGAGCATCCAACATGATCCACAACCGCCTGCGGGAGCTGGCGCGAAACGGCACGAAGCTTACCTGCATCGTGGACGGCGTGGCCATGAGCGGCGGCAGTCTTATCATGTGCGCCTGCGATACGGTCAGGGTCAATCCCTCCAGCCTCGTCATGATCCACAAATGCTGGACCTTCCTGTGGGGCGGCTACAACGCCGACGAGCTACGGGAACAGGCTACCCAGCAGGAGGCGTGGGACAAGATGCAGATGGAGGTCTACACGCGCAAGACCGGGCTGTCAGCCACGGTGATCTCCCACATGATGGCGGACACGACCTATATGACAGGCCGCGAGGCCATCGACAAGGGCTTTGCGGACGAATTGATCGAGGACGCGGAGCCGACCAGCATCGCCGCCAGCGCGGACGGGCGCAGCCTGTTCGTGAACGGGAGGCAGATGCACCTTGCCCCCGGCATGTTTGCGCCGGACAACATTCCCACGGTCACACCCGAGGCCTCCGCCCCGGTTGAGACAGATAAAAACAAGCCGGAAGTCACCGGCGATGAAGGAGGAATTTCCATGACTAAGGAAGAGCTCCGGGCGAAGTACCCGGACGAGATCGCCCAGGTGGAGGCCGACGCCCGTGCTTCCGTCGATCACACTGAGGCGGTCAACACCGCGATCAAGGCCGAGCGTGCGCGTATGCAGGAGATCGACGAGATCTCCGGTCTGCTCGACGCGACGGACGTGCAGCAGGCCAAGTACGGCGACAAGCCCTGCTCTGCTGCCGACCTGCTGATGGCAGCGGCCAAGAACGCCGCCAAGCAGGGCAAGAAGTTTCTGACCGATCTGAAGGACGACAGCGAGGAATCCGGCGCCGAGGGCGTTCCTGCCGCTCCTGCCCCCGCAGTCGAAACGCCCGAGGGCGAAGACGGCGAGAAGAACGACACCCCCGAGGCGCGCATGACCAACGCCCGGAGCATGGTCGCTGACCTGCTGGGCAAGAAGAAGGAGGGCTAAGAACATGATCAATCTGAGTGAAAAGCTCGGCGAGATGACCTTTGACGGTCTGATCACCGACATCAAGCCCGCACCCGAAGTGCGCGGCGGCGTTATCCGCAAGCTGTCCGCTGCGGCCACGCTCAAGCGCGGCACCATTCTTGCCAAGTCCTCCGGCACGGCCGGCGACGGCAAGCTGGTCGTTCTCGGCAGCACGGCCAAGGAAAACGAGACCCTGACCCCCGACTGCATCCTGTGCGACGACATCGACGTCGGCACCGCCGCCGACGAGAAGGTGGCAGTCTACACCGCCGGCTGCTTCGACATCGGCAAGGTGACGGTCTCGGCCAGCCACACCATCACCGAGAGCGATAAGGACAACCTGCGTATGCGCGGCATCGTCTTCAAGGCTGCCGCCGCTGCCAACTAAGGAGGGAATCAACAATGGCTGAACTGAATTTCTTCGATACCTATGTGCTGATGGCGATCGCCGAGGAGATCGTTCCTCAGCAGACCTTTTTCCGCGACCGCTACTTTCCCACCGGGGAGCGCGACATCTTCGCCTGCGACAAGGTGCTGACCGAGTACCGCAAGGGCGACCGCAAGATGGCGGCGTTCGTCTCCGCCCGCGCCGGTGACATCCCCATGGACCGCATCGGCTATGCCATCCATGAGTACCAGCCCGCTTTCATCGCGCCGTCCCGTCTGCTGACGCTGGATGACCTGACCAAGCGCGGCTTCGGCGAGGCGATCTACGCCAACAGCACCCCCGCCCAGCGCGCTGCGCGTCTGCAGCTGGACGATCTGACCGACATGGACCGCCGCATCGTGCGCCGCGAGGAGTGGATGTGCGCGCAGACCATGATCAACAACGCCTGCACCATGCAGACCTACATCGACGACAAGACCGAGGGTGAGAAGCTGTATGTCAAGTTCTTCGATGACGCCAGCGACCACACCTATACCGTGGCCACCAAGTGGAACGCCACGGGCGGCGACTTCTTCGGCGATGTGAAGGCCATGTGCCGCAAGCTCTCCAAGCGCGGCCTGCGCGCGGCCGACCTGGTGCTCGGCTCTGACGTAGCCGACGCGATCCTCGACATGGAGAAGGTGCAGAAGCTGCTCGACCGCAACAGCGGCATCATCATCGGTACCATCGACCAGGAGCTCAGCCGCTACGATGGCGTGGTCTATATGGGTACGCTTAATTTCGGCGGCTTCAAGCTGAACCTGATCTCCGTAGACGAAACCTACATCGACAACAACGGTACCGAGCAGAAGTATTTCCCCGCCACCTCTGCGATGGTCACCGCCCCTGGCTGCGGCCATCTGATGTACGGCCAGATCACCCAGATCGACTACGGCTCCACCGCCTTTGCCAGTCATGCCGCGGCCCGCGTTCCGAAGTTCTCTCTGAACCAGGAGGCGGATATCCGCAAGCTGCGTCTGGGCGCGCGTCCGCTGGCTGCTCCTCACAACTACTGCCCGTACATCTACGCGGCCGAAGTTGTGTCCTGACCCGGCGCGGAAAGGAGACTGCTATGACGAAAATTGAGATCATCTGCGGCACATACGGCTACAGGCCGGATGGCTCGAAGCACCCCATTCCCATCGACCGCGGCGGTATCTGCGAGGTCTCCGAAGAGGAGGCTCAGCGCCTTTTTGCCCTGCGTGTCGCCCGCCCCGCCGAGGAAACGCCCTCTCCCGCTGTTGCAACGCCCCCTGCGGGCGAGGACGGTAGCGGGGCTGGCGCTGACCCATCTAACAGCGGCGAGGGCGCAGAGGGCGCGGAAAGCGCCCATCTTGACCCCGAGCAGCTCAAAACGCTGACCAACGCCAAGCTCACGGAGCTGGCCAAGGAGATGGGTATCGACACCGCTAAGCTCAAGACCAAGGCGCAGCTGATCGCCGCCATTACGGATGTTCCGCTGGAGGACGCGATCGCCGAGGACGACGACGGCGTGGACGACGGCGAAGCGCCCCCTGTGCTGACGCCGGAGGCGCCTGTGGTATGAGCGGCTTCAAGGATATGGTCGCCCGCGACAACTTCGGCGTGTTCCTCAACTGCGACGAGTTCGCGGAAAAGCGCACCGTCAAGTATGACGGGGCGACCTACGAGGATATTCCCATCGTCCTCTCCGGTCTGAAGGAGAAGGACCGCCGCCAGCTGATGAGCGACCATGCCCAGGGGCTTTACATCGTTTCCTCCGTTCTCCACTGCGCCCTGTCCGATCTCGGCGGGGTGCAGCCGGAGCGGGGGCAGCGTATCAGGATCAACGACCAGGAGGGCGGCGGAGGCTTCTTCCGGGAGTTCTATGTCGCGTCCTCGGTCTGTGAGATGGGTATGCTGCGCGTGGAATTGGAGGCGGTGGACGAATGAGCTTTATCCGCGTCAACGAGGTCGGCGACGACAGCCTGGAGCGCGTGAACAAGCTGCTGCACAATATCCCCGGCGGCGTTTACAAAGCGGCGTTCTCCGCGTTGAGGCGCGCCGGAGATACAGCCAAGACCCGCGCCGGACAGTTCGCCGCCGCCGAGTACACCATCAACAAGGGTGAATTCATGCGGAGAGTTCACTCCAAGACCCACATCACAGGCGGTGCGGGAGGCGTGATGGGTATGAGCATCAGTTTCTCCGGCACCGTGCTCCCGCTGCTGACCTTCAACACCACATACAGCCGGGACGGCACCGTGCAGACACAGGTAAAGCGCAACGGCGGAGCTGCGACGCTTCAACACGCATTCGTGGCCCGCATTTTCGGCCCGACTGCCGTTTTCGAGCGCGTCGGCTCTCCGCGCTTTCCTGTGGAGCAGAAGTTTGGTCCGTCTACCGGACACATGATGCGGAACGAAGAAGTCATCGAGAAGATGGACGAAACGATCCGCGACACCTACGAAAAGCGCGTTGAGCATGAAATCCTGCGCGTGCTGAACGGATGGGGAGGCTGATTTATGACAAGAACCATTCTGCTGAAACGCCTGCGGGCCTTTACCGAGGAGGTCACCGCCGACCTGATCATGCCGACCCGTTTGCAGAAGGGCGACACGGAGCAGATCTTCCGCCCTGCAAAGGTCTACCTGATGCGCCTGCCGGACGGCACTTCTGCCACCAAGAAGGCTCCCTATGTGCTGCACCAGGTCATTACCGGCATGGATCAACAGCCGCAAGGACAGCGTGTGACCTCCAGTGCCAAGGTCCGGTCTATCTGCTGTGTCTATAACGATGACGAGCAGGAGGGCGGGCTGATGCTGCTGAATCTCATGGAACGGCTGCGCATTGCGATGCTCAGGCAGGTCGTGATCGGGGGGCAGTTTACCCTTGACCTGGAGGCGGGGCTTGAAACGCTGGTCTATCCCGATGACACCGCCCCCTATTTCGTGGGGGAAATGATCTCCACATGGAAGCTTCCCCCTGTGGAAAGAGAGGTTAACCTATGAGCGAAAAAATCATCGACACGGCGGCTCAGACCGCCGCACCAAAGACGGCAAAGAAAAAGCCTGCCGCGCCGAAGAAGGTCGCCGACACCGGCGGCTTCTGCGTCTATCTCGGTCCGACCATGATGGGCGTGATCCAGCGCGGTACCATCTATCGCGGCGGCCGGAAGGAAGTCCTTGACTCCCTTGCCCCGGTGATCGAGCAGCACCCGCTGATCGCGTCGCTGGTGGTGAGCGACGAAACGCTCCCCGCCGACCGCATCAAAGTCAAAACGCCTGGGAACCTGCTGTATGTGAATTATCACAAGCTGGCCAAGGGCATGAAGTAAGGAGGAAATTTCAATGAACCACGGCGTATATGTCTCTCAGCAGGCTACCAGCGTCAGCACCCCTGTCGTGGCGGAGTCCGGCGTCCCCTTCGTGGTCGGTCTGGCTCCTGTTCAGGCGGCGGATAAGCCTGCTGCCCCCGGCACCCCTGTTCTCTGCACCAGCTGGTCTGAGGCGGTGGAGAAGCTGGGCTACTCCGACGACTGGGCAACCTACACGCTCTGCGAATTCATGTATTCGCACTTCAAGCTGTTCGCTTGCCAGCCTGTCATTTTCTGCAATGTTCTGGATATCGCCACCGCAAAGGAGGCGTCTGCCGCGGCTGATGTTGCGGTGACGGAGCACAAGGTAAAGCTTCCCATCGCGGCCATCAACGATTCCACTCTGGTCATCAAGCCTGCCGGCGGTACCGGCTCTGCCTATGTGTCCGGCACCGACTATAACGCCTATTACAGCGGCGAGCATCTGGTGGTGGAGCTGCTGTCTACCGGCAGCGCCTATGACGCCGAGCAGGTAAACATCGCCTACAACAAGGTCAAGGCATCCACCGTCACCGCATCTGACATCGCCTCCGCGATGGAGAATGTGGAGCTGTGCCTGACCCTGCTGGGCATCGTCCCCGATCTGCTGTGCGCCCCCGGCTATTCTCAGCAGTCTACCGTGGCCGCTGCAATGACCGCCAAGGCAGGCAACATCAACGGCCTGTTCCGCGCCAAGGCGCTGATCGACATCGACTGCGGTGCTTCCGGCGCGCGTGCCTATTCCGATGTTCTCACCAAGAAGAACGCCGCCAACATCGCCGACGAGGACGAGATCGCCTTCTGGCCGATGGCGAAGCTGGGCGATTATAAGTTCCACCTGTCTACCCAGATGGCTGGGCTGATGGCGCAGATCGACACCGGCAACGGCGGCTGCCCCTACGAGTCTCCCTCCAATAAGGGGCTGCAGTGCGACGGCCTCTGCCTGGAGGACGGCACCGAGGTCAACCTGACGCTTGCGCAGGCCAACTACCTCAACGGCATCGGCGTGGATACTGCGCTGAACTTCATGAGCGGCTGGGTGGCGTGGGGCAACTACACCGCCTGCTATCCCTCCAACACCGATGTCAAGGATTACTTTATCCCGGTCAGCCGTATGTTCGGCTGGGTCGGCAACTCCCTCGTCAAGACCTTCTGGAGCAAGCTGGACAAGCCTATGACCCGCCGCCTGATCGACACCGTTCTCGATTCCGCCAACATCTGGCTCAACGGTCTGGTGGGTATGGGCTACCTTCTGGGCGCTCGCGTGGAGATGCTGGAGAACGAGAACCCGCTGACCAACCTCATGGCCGGCATCATCAAGCTCCATGTCTACATGACGCCGCCCTCTCCTGCTCAGGAGATCGACTTCGTGCTGGAGTATGACGCCAGCTATGTCACCAGCGCCCTGCAGGGCTAAAAGGAGGTTTGAATCATGGATCAGAGCATTATCAACTTCAAGGTCTACGAGGACTCTGTTGAATATGTCGGTATGGCACAGGCGACCCTGCCTGACCTGACCGCGCTGACGCAGTCCATCTCTGGCGCCGGCATCGCAGGCAATGTGGAGTCGGTCATTCTCGGCCACTTCGACGCGATGACGCTGGGCCTTAACTTCCGCACCGTCACCGATCAGAGCGTGAAGCTCTCCGAGCCTCGCCGTCACACCATCGACCTGCGCGTCGCGCAGCAGGACGAAGATGTCGTGGCAGGCAAGGTGGTCGTCCGCGCCGTCAAGCACATTCTTGTGGTCATTCCCAAGAGTGACAAGGGCGGCTCTGTCGCCCCCGCCGCGCCCTCCAACGGCTCCGGCGAGTACGCCGTCCGCTACTGGGCGACCTACATTGACGGCAAGAAGGTGCGTGAGGTCGACCAGCTCAACTTCATCTGCTATGTCAACGGCACCGACTACCTGGCCGACGTCCGCAAGGCGCTCGGCATGTAAGAGACCTGACAAAAGCCCGGGGCGGAATATCCGCTCCGGGCATCTTTTTGAGATTTGAAAGGAGTTATCACCATGGCTGATATCAACAAGACCGTTGTTCCCGCCGACGCTTTCTCCACCGTCGATCACGACGAGTACGCCGCCGCCGAGGCGCAGGCCAAGGAGAGCGTAGGCAACTACACCCTCAAGCTGAAAAGGCCCTTCACCTACGAGGGGCAGACCTTTGACGAGCTGAACTTCGACTTTGAGGGGCTGACCGGCGATGACGCTCTTGCCATTGAGGACGAGCTTCAGGCCATCGGCAAGCCCACCATCTCGCCTACCTTCTCCGGCCAGTTCCTGGTGCGCATGGCGGCGCGAGCCTGCACCAACACCATCATTGACGCCAGCGGCCATCCCCGCCGTATCGGCGACGACGCCCTGCGCGCCCTGCCCATCTTCGAGTTCAACCGCGTCAGAGGCAAGGCCCGCTCTTTTTTGCTGGCATCGGAGCTGTAACCGGCGACGGCGGCGTCTGGCTCCGCAGGCAATGTCTTACGATGGCAAAAACCAATCAGACCCCCGTTTCCTACTGGCTGTCGCTGCCCCTGCCGTCCCTGTGTAAGTGGATCAAAGTCAGCAACCAGCTTGTGAAGGAGGCGCGGGAGCGACGCAAGAATAAATAAATCTGAAAGGAGGGCCGTCTATGGCAGGCCGCAAAGAGTATGAGATGCTATTCCAGCTGAACGCGCAGCTTGGAGGCAGTTACAGCAAGACCTTCAAGGCCGCTCAGCAGGAAATTGTGTCCATGCAGAAGGAAATCCAGGCCCTCTCCAAGACACAGGCGGATATTTCCGCATTCCAAAAGCAGCAGGCAGCCGTGGAAGCGACACGAAAGCGGCTGGAAATGCTGCGGCAGCAATATGACAATATTCAGCGGGAGATGGAGGAGACCGGCAACGAGTCCGCCGACATGAAGAACAAGCTGCTGGCAAAGCAGCTTCAGATCGACAAGACCTCCGCCTCACTGGAGAAGCAGACGGCAAAGCTGAACGAGCTGAGCGGGGCTTTGGAAGAGGCGGGCGTCAATACCGACGACCTCTCCCACAGCTCCGAGCAGCTTGCCGGCAAGATCGACACGCTGAAAAAGAAGCAGGGCGAGGCCGCCGATAAAGCTATGACCTTCGGCGACAAGGCGGGGCAGGCCTTTAATCAGGTACACGAGGCCATCGTGGCCGCAGGCATCGCCGTCGCCCTGAAAGAGATCTACGAATACTTCGCCAGCTGCGCGCAGGCGTCGATGGACTTTGAGAGCGCCATTACCGGCGTCGCCAAGACCACAGACCTCACAGACGAGGAACTGGCGGCAATGTCGGATTCCATCAAGGCGCTGTCCACGGAGATCCCCGCCACCACAGAGGAGATCGCGGCGGTAGCCGAAGCCGCGGGACAGCTCGGCATCCAAAAGGACGCCCTGCTGGACTTCACCGAGATCATGACCATGCTCGGCACTGCCACCAACATGACAGCTGACGAGGCAGCAACCTCCCTTGCGCGCTTCGCCAACATTACCGGCATGGCAACGGACAATTACGGACGGCTCGGCTCTGTCATCGTTGACCTTGGCAACAACTTCGCCACAACGGAATCCGAGATTGTGGCGATGGGTACGTGCCTGGCGTCGGCGGGTAAGCTGGCCGGACTGACCGAGCCGGAGATCATGGCTCTGGCGGCGGCGATGTCCTCTGTCGGCATCGAAGCCGAGGCGGGCGGTACCGCCATGACCCAGACGCTCAACGCCATTGAAAAGGCCGTTGCAAAGGGTGGGGACGACCTCGCGGAGTTCGCCCGTATCGCGGGTATGTCCTCCGAAGAATTTTCTTCTGCGTGGAAGAACGACGCCATGAGCGCCCTGACTTCCTTCATCGGCGGGCTCGGCAAGCTGGACGAGCAGGGCGAGAGCACCGTCCTCGTACTGGAAGACCTGGGCCTGACCGGCATCCGGCAGAGTAATATGCTCAAAGCCCTGGGTCTTGCCGCAGACCAGATGACCGGCGCGGTGAACACTGCAAATACCGCCTGGCAGCAGAATACCGCCCTCACCAACGAGGCCAACAAGCGCTACACCACCGCGCAGAGCCGGTTGACCATGATGCAGAACGCCTACAATAACCTCAAGGTAGCCATCGGCGACGCCTATACTCCCGCGCTCAGCGAGGCTTACGGTGTCGGCACGAAGGTCCTCAACAGCATTACGGCGTTCATTCAGAAGAACCCGGCGTTGGTCAATGCCATCACCGCCTTTGCAGGCGTGATCGGCGCTGTCGTCGCCGCGCTGGCTGCCTATGCGGTCGCTGCAAAGATCGCCGCAGCCGCCAGTGCCATTCTCACAGCGGCGATCCCCGGCGTCAATGTCATCATGGGCGTTACCGCTGCCGTGGCCGCAATTACGGCGGGCATCGTTGCTCTGGCCACCGCTGCGGCGAATGATGCCGTACCCAGCGTGAAGGAGCTGACCGAAGCCGCCCGAGGAATGCGGGAGGCGATGGACGAGGCCAAGGCCACCTATGACGATACCGTTACCTCCACCATGGCCGCTGCAGGCGTCGCAGACACCTACATCGGCAAGCTGGAGGAGATGGAGGCGGCGGGTCTCAATACAGACGAGCAGCACAGGCAGTACCACAACACCCTGGCTCTGCTCTGCCAGGTGGTGCCGGAGCTGGCCGATTATATCGACCTCGAAACCGACACCATCAACGGCGGCACCGAAGCGCTCCGCGCCAACACCGAGGCGTGGAAGCAGAATGCCATGCAGCAGGCCTATCAGGATCAGCTCACCGAGCTGTACTCCCAGTATTCCGCCGTGCTGATCGAGGCAGAAGAAAACAGCATCGGACTCACCAAGGCGCAGTACAGTCTGGAGGCCGCCCAGCAGAAGCTGTCTGATACCTACGCGCAGATGGATGCGCTATGGGCAGACGCGCAGAAGCAGGCGGATGCCTATTACGACCAGTACGGCTATTACACCGATGCGACCGCTTTTCTCTCGCAGGAATACTACGACCTGCAAAACTCCATCTACGACACCAACAACGAGATATGGGCGGCTGAGAAGTCCATCAAGAATTACAACAAGGCGATGGAGGAGGACGCAGACGCCGTTTCCGATGCTGAGGCGGAGATCGCCCTCGCGGAAGAGGCGGTCAAGAATCTGACAGCCTCCATGAACGAAGGCACTGGCGCGTCCGAGGAGGCTGCTGCACAGGTCAGCGAGTTCCAGGCCGCCATCTCCGGCGTGCAGGAAAAGATCAATGCCCTTGTGGAGTCCTACAACGAGGCGTACAGCGCGGCATACGAAAGCATATCCGGACAGTATCAGCTTTGGGACGAGGCCGCAAAGGTCGTTGCAACCAGCGCAGGCAGTATCAATTCCGCGCTGGAGAGCCAGATCACCTACTGGCAGGACTACAACGCCAACCTGCAATCCCTGACTGACCGCAGCGCCGACATCGAGGGACTGAGCGATATGATCGCCTCCTTTGCTGACGGCAGCTCCGACAGCGTGAACGCGATCGCCGGCATGGCAGGCGCCACCGACGAGCAGCTGGCCACGATGGTAGCCAACTGGAAGACTCTGCAGCAGGAGCAGCAGAACGCGGCGGGGAGCGTAGCCGACCTCAAGACCGACTTCACGGCCACCATGGACGAGCTGCAGACGGCGCTTACTGAGGACATTGAAGCGATGGATCTTGGCGACGAGGCCAAGGCAAGCGCGCAGGCCACCATTCAGGGATTTATCGACGGAGCTGTCGGTATGCTGCCCCAAGTGACCGCTGCCTACAACCGCGTCGCCGCCGCAGCCAAAGCCGCACTGTCCGCGTCCGGTACCGGAACGGCCGGCAGCATTCCCGGCTACGCAGTTGGTACGCAGTCCGCCGCACCCGGCTTTGCCCTCGTCGGCGAAAACGGCCCGGAGCTGGTCTACTTCAACGGCGGCGAGCAGGTCATGACCGCCGAGGAGACCGCCGCCATGCGCGAGAGCATGGAAATCCAGGCCATCACCTTCGCCCCGCAGCTGCTGGAGGCACTGCACGCCATCCATGGTGACGGCGCGCTTTCGGCAGAGCCGGGCGCAGGCTCCGGCGCCGGATCGGTGGAGCTGCAGATCGTGTTTCAGATCAACGGCGGCGCATCGCCCGAGACGGTGGAAGCTCTGCGTGAGTACGGAGACGAGTTCACCGAGCGCGTCCTTGAAGTCATGGAGGAGGCCGGCATCGACACCGCAAGGAGGGCCTACAAATGAGTAAGACCTACACCACCATTCAGGGCGATATGTGGGACAGCATCGCCTTCTCCCAGCTGGGGAGCGAAGCGTACACCGACCGGCTGATGAATCTCAATCCGCAGTATCTCGGGTACTACACCTTTCCGGCCGGGATCGTGCTGAAGCTGCCCGACCCTGCTGAGGATGTCGGCGACGCCCTGCCCCCGTGGAAGCAGGTGGTCGGATGAGCAGCCCGAATCAGGCGCGCCGCGTCACGGCGCAGATATTTTTCCAGGGCGCGGACATCACCGGCAGTATGCGCCCCTATTTCCTGTCGGCCACCTACACCGACAAGGAGGCGGACGGCACCGACGATCTGCAGCTGAAGCTTCAGGACCGCGACGATATATGGCTCAAAAAGTGGCTGGCCGATGCCATCGACGCAGCAGCCTCCGCAGGGAGCCTGTCCGCGTCCTCCACGGCCAAGACCGATGGTGCGGCAAAGTCCTACAAGGTCACCGCCAAAAGCGGCTTGAATGTCCGCTCTGGCCCCAGCACCAGCTACGGTAAATACGGTGCTCTGGTCTGCGGCGCGGAGCTGCAGGTCGAGGGCATCGAAAACGGCTGGGCGAAGGTCAGCTACAACGGCAAAACCGCCTATGTCAGCGCATCGTACATCAAGGAATCCGGCGGCGGGGGCGGCGATGCTTCTGCCGCCGCTCCTGCCTCTGCTTCCGGCGCCGGCTTCAAGATCAGCGCCGTGTTCGTTCGGGAGAACTGGACGGGCGGCGGCAGGGATAAGGTGCTGGACTGCGGACAGTTTGAGCTGGACAGCGTTGACGCCTCCGGCCCGCCGAACACCATCACCATCAAGGCGACGGCTCTTCCGTACAGCGCACAGATCCGCCAGACGGAGAAATCCAAGGCATGGGAGGCCTACACGCTTTCCGGCATCGCAAACGAGATGGCCGCTGCCAACGGAATGACTTGTATGTTCCTCGCCAACAGCGACCCGTCCTATGGCCGCGTGGAGCAGTACAAGCAGAGCGACATCGCCTTTCTCTCCAAGCTGTGCCACGAGGCGGGCATCTCTTTGAAAGCCACCAATAACCTGATCGTACTTTTCGACCAGGAGGATTACGAGAAGAAATCCCCCGTGCTGACCATCGTCCGCGGCAGCGGCAACTACACCAAGCATAAGCTGAACGCGGGAACGGCCGGAACGCAGTACGCTTCCTGCCGCGTCAGCTACACGGACCCCGGCACAGGAAAGTGCATCGAGGCCACCGTCAAGGTAGAGGACTACAACGATAAGGCCAAGAATAATCAGCAGCTGGAGATTACCGCGAAGGTGGCAAGCGTGGCCGAGGCCAAGACCAAGGCTGAAAAATATCTCCGGCTGCACAACAAGTACGCAAAGACCGCGACCTTTACGCTGCCCGGCAATCCGGATATCGTGGCCGGCGTCACAGCCAAGCTCACCGGCTGGGGTGCGTGGGACGGGAAATACATTGTGGAGCAGGCTGCGCACTCGGTCGGCTCGTCCGGCTATACCACGCAGGTCAAGCTGCGCAAGACATTGGAGGGATATTGATGGACGAACTGCAGAATATCCTTTCGAGGCTCGTTCAGACCGGCACGGTAACGGCCGTCGACAGCGCAAAGCGCAGGGCTCGTGTCAAGTTTAAGGACACAGGCATCATTTCAGACTGGCTCTATGTGCTCCAGCACTACGGAGCGAATTTCTACATAAAGCCGGACGCAAAGCACACGCATGAGATCACGGACACCTTCACCGGCGGCGGCACAGCCAGCGAATTCCCCGACCACGACCACCTGCCCGGCTCGCATCTGACCTACTGGATGCCGAAGGTGAATGACCGCGTCCTCTGCCTATACCTTCCGGTATTCAACGGGGACGGTTTTGTGTTAGGAGGTTTTTGAGCATGGGAATGGTCGGCTGTCTGGGCGACATCGTTTTTACGGTGTCTGACCGCACGATCGAAACGATCAATAATGTCACCTGGTCTGGGTCTGCCCGGTACGCGACCCATCAGCGGCACGGCACACACGCCCTTACGGAGTTCACCGGCCTTGACCCCGACAAGATGACCTTCGACATCGTTCTCTCCGCTTACCTCGGCGTTGATCCTATCGCCGAGGTCGTGAAGCTGTGGAACTATGAGCGCGGCGGCATCGCCGTCCCGCTGGTGATCGGTAACAAGGGCTACGGGAAATATCGCTGGTCCGTGCTTGATCACAAGATGAAGATGAAAACCTATGACGGACGCGGCAACGTCACCAGCGCCACCGTGTCCGTCAGCCTGCAAGAGTATCTGAGGGGGTAAAGCTGCCATGAGCTACAAGGTGACCGCATCTGACATCGGCGCGGTGCAGCTCAACGAGACTGACACCGTCCGCTCTGTCTTGCAGAATATCGCCATTATCCTTTCCACGCGGCAGGGGACCTGTCCGTTGTATCGCGGCTTCGGTCTTCCTCAGAAGTTCGTGGATAAGCCTCTGCCGGTAGCTATGCCTATGATGTATTCCGAGGTCAAAGAGGCAGTGGAAGAATATGAGCCCCGCGCCGAGGTGGTGAATGTGACCTTTGCGGCCGACAGAAACGCCCCGGGCAGGCTGATCCCTACCGTGGAGGTGAACATCATCAATGAGTGAGAGAAATACGGGATATCAGTTTGTTTCTACCGACACCGAAGCGGTGGAATCGCTGCTGATCTCCATTTACGAAAAAATCACCGGCGTCAGCGTGAAGCCCGCTAGCCCCGAAAAGCTGTTTATCCAGTTCGTGGCCGCCGTGGTGATCCAGGAGCGCGGGCTGAACAATTACACAGGTAATCAGAATATCCCAAGCCGCGCGGAAGGGGAAAACCTGGACGCGCTGGCCGAGCTGTTCTATGTCACGCAGCGCCCGGCGGCGCAGGCTGCGGTCTGCACCGAGCGCTTTCATATCTCCGAGGCACAGACCACGGCGATCCTCATTCCTGCCGGTACGCGCGTCACCGACGCCAGCGGTACGCTGACATGGGAGACGGTCGCGGATGCCTATGTGTCCATCGGCGAGACCTATGCCGATGTGCAGATCCGCTGCCAGACTGTTGGCGCGGTCGGCAACGGCTACGCAGCAGGACAGATCAACACCTTCGTTGACCTGTTCGACTACTGTGAGCGCTGCGAAAACCTCACCGCCAGCGATGACGGCGCAGACCAGGCCACTGACGACGAGTTCTATGAGCTGATGCGCGCCAGTCAGGACGCTTACAGCTGCGCCGGGGCCAAGGGCGGGTATATCTACTTTGCCAAGCAGGTCAGCACCAAGATCGCCGACGTGGTGGCGAACAGCCCCAGCGACGGAGCGGTGGACCTCTATGTCCTCATGGACGACGGCACCATCGCTACCACGGAGCTCAAGAATGCTGTCCTCGCTGCCTGCAACGATGACACGGTGCGGCCGCTGACAGACAAGGTCTCTGTCAAGGACCCGCAGAAGGTGAGCTACAATATCACCTTCACCTACTATGTGCCGAAGGACAGCTCCCTCAGCTCCACGGAGATCAAGGCTGCGGTCGACAAGGCCGTGGCTGAGTTCGTCGCGTGGCAGTGCGGGAAGCTGGGGCGCGACATCAACCCCTCCGTGCTGATCGGAAAGCTCATGCAGACCGGCATCAAGCGCGTGGCGCTGACCAGCCCGGTCTTTACCACGCTGCGGGATGGCTCCGACGACACGACGCCGCAGGTTGCGTCGGTCGGGACCATCACGGCCACGAATGGGGGCTACGAGGATGAATAAGGCGCACGGCATCACGAAGGAAAACCTGCTGGCCTCCTTGCCGGCAGTCCTTGCCAATGACGACAATATGGCAGCACTTGCCTCTGCCGTTGCCGAGGTGCTGGCTGCCCGCGTAGGCGAGATCGAGCGCGTGTCGATCTACTCACAGATCGACCGGCTCCCGAACGAGCTGCTGGACATTCTGGCGAACGACTTCAAGGTTGACTGGTGGGACGCCAACTACACCCTGGAGGAAAAGCGCCGGACGCTGAAAGACTCATGGAATGTTCACCGCAGGCTCGGCACCAAGGCGGCGGTCGTGCTGGCAATCTCCGCCATCTACCCCGATACGCAGGTCAGCGAATGGTGGGAATACGGCGGCAAGCCGTACCACTTCAAGCTGCTGATCGACGCCACCTATGAGGATGTCGACCCCGTCAGACATCAGCGCGTGATCGACCGCGTTGACTTTTACAAGAATCTGCGCTCGGTGCTGGACGAGGTAGAATACTACGATGCCGGAGGACTGGCAACAGAGTATTTCGGCGCGGCCTGTATCGGCTGCGAGCTGGTCGACAGCGCGGCCGCCATTCGATACTGACACGGAGGTGTTTTACTATGGCAACATGGAACGGCGTCATCACCAACGCCGGCAACAGCCTGCTCAATGAGTGGGTGAATGAAAAGGCCCTGAACTTCGACAGCGCAGCTGCGGGGCAGGGCACCGTCGCGGCAGCGGCAATGATGGCACAGACCGCCCTCGTCAACGAAAAGCAGACCGCGAGCCTGCTGGGCGGCGAGAGGGTATCTTCCGGCATTCGCCTGAAGCTCCGCATCGCTGCGCCGAATACGGCCTATACGCTGAATCAGTTCCGCGTATCTGCCAGCGTGGGCGGAGGAGCGTCCGTCATGATCGCCTTGTTCCAGCTGGAACAGGGCGTTCCCATTCCCAGCAAGACAGAATCGCCGGATTTCGTCTACACCTTTTACGCGCTGATCTCCTGCTCGAATACCGGCACATGGACGGTGACGGTCGACACCAGCGCCTGCGTCACACAGGGCGATATGTCCGCCGCCATCGCTGAGGCGGTAAAGACCAAGCAGGACAAGATCATGGTCAAGGGTCTGCTGCTGGGCGACGGGAACGGGAATATCTCTGCGGCAGTCGCCGGAAAGGACTACGGTTATCCACTTGCAACAGGCTCAGGAGCGCCGACAGACACGACCGAGGGTACCGCAGGGCAGCACTACTATGACAGCGTTACGGGCAAGGAATACGTCTGCAACGGCAAGGACAGCAGCGGCAAGTATCAGTGGAAGCTGTCCGGCGCCAGCGACGCGGCCGATCTGACCTATAACGGTGAATCGCTCGACACCTTCCTTGATGGCGTTTCCGTCGACCTCGACACGCTCTCCAAGGGGCTGGACGGAAGTAAGCCACTCACCGGCAAGACCGATCCGACCTCCAGCACGAAGGGCTCGGTCGGCCAGTCGTATCTGAACACAGACACCATGCAGACCTTCTACTGCACGGCAGCCAACGATCAGACCGGCGTATATACATGGGAAAAGCCCAAGGGCGGCGGCGTGGCTCCACAGCTGGAGGTCTCTGTTGCCACCGGATCGGCTATCACCTGTACGAACGGCGAGACTACGCTGACTGGCACCAGCGTCGGCGGTAAATGCGTTTTTGATCTCCCTGGCTACGGTACATGGTCGCTGTATGCCACGCTGAACGGGCAGACCACCGCCACCGAGACTGTGGTCGTGGATCAGGTCAAGCAGTACGCGGTGACGCTGAGTTACTTCGCGGCTACGCTGACCGTAACGGCGGAATCCGGCGCAGTCGTGACCGCCGCGCTTGGCACGAAGCAGTATACCGGCACCTGCGGCAGCAACGGCAAGTGTGCGCTGACCGTCAACTATGCCGGCACCTATTCCGTGACGGCCACCAAGAGCGGGGTATCCTCGTCCACGGCGTCCGCATCGGTGTCGACCTCCGGCGGCAGTTACACCGCAACGGTGAAGTTCTGCACCCTCACCGTCACCATCGACAGCGGCTCTACGGTCAAGGCGGTCAACGGCTCCACCACACTCACGGCCACCAGCAGCGGAACGGCAAAGTTCTACCTGCCGAACACCGGCACGTGGAGCGTCACCGCCACCAAGAACGGCGAGACGGCCACCGGCAGCGTAGCTTGCAGCTCCTACACCGGCTATACGCTGGAGCTGTCCTATGTCAAGGTCTTCGGCGTTTGCTGGAACTACGGCGCGCAGTCTACGACCCTGAGCCGTCTGACTAAGACCAGCGACCCGAACGGGCTGGTCAATGTCAACATTACCACAGAGCCTTCTCCCGCGCTCGGCACCGGCGCCGGCAGCTCCCCGTTCGACAGCTACCTTCCCTGGAGTGGCATGGAGGAGTACAACATCATCAACAATGCGGTCAGCTATAAAAAGGGCGCGTCCGGATTTTCCAGAAGCAGCTATGATACCGCCGTTTATATTCCGGAATATTACTTCCGAATCGTTGATGATGCCACCAACAAAAAGCGGTACTTCTACATCGCGGACAAGGCCAAAAGCGGCTTTACCAAGCATCCCGGCTCCGGCAAGTATGTCGGCCGCTATAATACGATCTCCGGCTATTACTCCAAAACCGGCTCGAAGCCGCTGGCCAATATAACGCGCGCAACGGCCCGCACCAACTCCAAAAACAAGGGCAGCAAGTGGGGGCAATACGACTTCGCTTCGTGGTGTGCGGTTTGGCTTTTGTACCTGGTGGAATTTGCCGACTGGAACAGCCAGAGCGTCATCGGCATAGGCATCTGCGGCAGCAGCTCTATGGCGAATACCGGCGGCACGGACAGCATGAACTACCATACCGGCACAGCGGCCTCTTCCCGGACAACGGCCGGCGCCGTTCAGTACCGCAATATCGAAAATCCGTGGGGCAACATCTGGGAGTGGATCGACGGCGTCAACTTCTCCGATGGCACCGTTTATGTCTGCACCACCCCGGCAAACTATGCCGACGATACAACAAGCGGCTATACGAACGCAGGAACGAAGACGCAAAGCGGCGGCTGGATCAAAGCCATCGGAATTTCCAGTACGGCGCCGTGGGCCTTCTTCCCGACCGAGGTCGGCGGCAGCGAGACAACCTACATTCCTGACTACGCCTACTGCAACTCGGGCTGGCGTGTGCTCTATGTGGGCGGCAGCTACAGTAACACTACTGGGAATGTCGGCCTGTTCTATTTCTACGCGGACAGCACCTCGTCGTACTCGTACTCCTACGTCGGCGCGCGACTCCTTTTCCACCCCTAATGGGGGACCGGGGGCCGCAGCCCCCGGGGCTTTCCCGTCTGCACCAGCTGACGGTAAAAGCGCAAGCCAAAAGCTGAATGGGGTACGGGGCGAAGCCCCGTCGACACGATTTTTGAAAATAACGTATTTTGTTATTTTCTCCCGTTTTTTCGTATGCGCGGCAAGCCGACGGTATAATAGTCACCGGGACTGTCTGCGCCATGCGCCGGGGGCTTGATCTCTACGCCAACTACAACTCAGGCTGGCGTGTGCTCAATGTGGGCGGCAACTACAGTAACACTACTGGGAATGTCGGCCTGTTCAATTTCAACGCGAACAACACCTCGTCGAACTCGAACTCCAACGTCGGCGCGCGACTACTTGTTTTTTCTCTGATTGGCGCAGGCTTTTCCTCACCGCTTGGTGAAAATATTGCCGCATAGGACGGGGTTTAGTAGGCCATGGCTCGAACGATCTCGCAGGCAAACAAGGACGGAGGAAAATCCTATGCCTAAAAGGGTTGGCTATCTCTATGACAAGATGGTTGACCGGGACTTCATTCGTGCTGTTATTCTGGAAGCAGCCAAAGGACGCCAAAGCCGGAAGGATATTGCCCGCATATTGGCGGATCTGGACGGGTACGTCGAAAAGACCTATGAGATCGTTGCAACAGAGAGCTTTGTTCCGTCGGAGCCACGGGTGCGCGAAATCTACGATGAGAGCAGCGAGAAGTTCCGCAAAATCAAGATGGTCCCGTTTTGGCCGGACGGCGTGATCCAATGGATGATGGTAACGGTCATGAAGCCGGTGCTCATGCGTGGAATGCACCCGTGGTCCTGCGCATCCATTCCCGGGCGCGGCGGGAAGCGAGTCCACAAGAAAATCAGCAGCGCACTTCGCAACGACCCCAAGGGAACGAAATATGCCGCAGAGCTGGATGTCGCGCAGTATTATCCCAGCATCTCCGGCAGGCGCCTGATTTGGGCGCTGGCCCGGAAGATCAAGGACAAGCGTTTCCTGCGGGCGGTCTACTCCATCATTGAGTCCTGCGGCGGCGGGCTGGCCATTGGCTATTACATCTGCCAATGGCTGGCGAACTTCTATTTGGAGCCGCTGGACAGGTACATCATGACGCTGCCGGGTGTGAAGTACATGACCCGCTACATGGACAATATCACCCTGCTGGGGCCGAACAAGAAGCAACTGCATAAGGCGCGAAAGATGATTGCCGCGTTTATGCAGCGGCAGCTCGGTCTGTCTATGAAAGCGAACTGGCAGATCTACCCCACGGCGAAGCGCATGGTGAGCGCGGTCGGCTACCGCTTCTCACGCACTCATATCATTCTGCGCAAGCGGAATTTTCTGCGCTTCACCCGGCAATGCCGCCGCGTCAAAAAGCGGCTCGATGCCGGGAAGCCCATCACGTTCGCTCAGGCCTCCGGGCTACTGAGCCGCGCGGGGCAGCTGAAGCATTGCAACAGCCAAAAAATCCGAGAAAAATACATCGACCCTATTGGGGTGCGAAATCTGAAGGAGGTCGTGCGAAATGAGAGTAAGAGGCGACAATGCACCCAGCAACGCCTTTACGCTGGAGGAGCAGCCTAAGAAGCCTGGCTTCTTCCTCGTCCGCTTTTACGAGAACGCGCAGGAATTTTCCGAAACACGCGACGGTCTCACCATTACCGGCTGGGAGTATGACGAATATCATTTGGAGCTGGCGGACACCGGCAGTCTTTCGGAGGATGTTCTTGCGAACTTTGATACTCTGCTCGCCCAGGCAAAAGCGGCTGAAACGCCGGCTGAGCAAGGGGATTTGGAGTCGCGCGTTACTACGCTGGAAGAAACATCTGCCAGCAAGGATGACGTGCAGGCAGTATGGGATCGGATGGCCGCAGCGTATAACGAGGGGGTGAACGAGGCGTGAATAGTCAGGACTTGATATTGACGATGATGCGGGCGCAGGGAAAGACTGATGCCCTGAGCCTCCGGAGCCGGTCGGCCGGCATGGACGGCACGGCCATCATTGCCGAGGAAGAGAAAATCCCCGCTTTCAATCCGGAAAAGGATTATTCCAGCTGGCCGGCAGGCGCGCCGGTTACGGACGAAGGGCAGGTCTGGACATTGATCCAGCCGTACAATGCGGCGAACTATGACGGCCGCCCTTCGACGCTCCGAGCGCTTTGGGGGCTTGCGCATACCAAGAACCCGGTGAAAGCAAAGCCTTATGTTGCACCTTTCGGAACAAGCGGGCTTTACGCCAAGGACGAGTGCTGCACAGACCCTGATGCTGAAGATCCTGCAGCTGTGTATCGCAGCAAATGCGATAACAACGCATATTCCCCCAGCGCCTATCCCGCAAACTGGGAATTGGTGAGCTGATAATACGACAAAGCAACCGCTTCGGCGGTTGCTTTTTTTCGTGCCAATGCAAAGGGGGCGATCAACAATGCGTAAAAGCGTCGGAGCGGGCTGCTGATCCCGTACTGTTTTATTTGGCACCTCTCGCCATGTGTGCTTCCCAAATTGTGAACGGCCGAGAGAGTCCAAGCTACACATTGCAAAGAGAGGTATAAGCATGAACTTTGGTGAAATCTTGCTTTCTGTTCTGCTGGCTGTTGCCGGCGGAGCAGCAGGCGCCGCCGTGATAAACGGCATCAATGAGCGGTGGAAGTTCAAGGCAAACCGCAAAGCTGTCAAGGAGGATCGTGCGGAGGCGAAAGCTGATAAGACGGACGAACTGTCGAAGACGCTGGCAGACCTCCAGGGCCAACTAAAGGCCCTGAAGACCAGCGACACGGCACAGGCCGAAGCTCTGCGGCTGATCCTGCTTGACCGGGTCCTGTATCTCGGGCGCGGATATATCAAAGCGGGGGAAATCTCCTATGATGACCGCCGCCGGTTTCACGCTATGCACAACTGCTACCACAGCGGTCTCGGCGGGAATGGCGATGCCGATTTAGTTGTGGCCGCTGTGGATGAATTGCCGCTGAAAAAGTAAGGAGGAAAACTTATGCATGTTCTGGATATGACGATTATTCGCCTGGCTGCTGGCCTTGTGCTGCTTATCGCCGCCAACATCGCCCTTGGCTCCATCAACGCCATCATTGCCGGAGACTGGGACAAGGCGAAGTTCCGCAACGGCTGCATTAAGAGCGCGGTCGTGGCTGTGGCGCTGATCGCGGTCTACTTTGCCGGATATCTCAACCCCGATCTGATGGTGGTAGAGGTCGACGGGCAGACCGTGAACCTGATGACGGCGGTATCGCTGGCGATGCTCGCGGCCTTTACTGCTTATGCCGTCGATGTGCTGAAAAAGCTGAAAGATATGCTCTCCACCGCAACACCTGGGGCGGAGGCTGCGCCCGCTGCGCTGCCTGCCGGTGAGAGCGAGGAAACCCCTGCCGCCCCCAAGGAGGAATGACCTATGAACGCTATTGACCGTGTTCTTGCCACCGCCCGCAGCGAAATTGGCTACATCGAAAAGGCCACCAACTCGCAGCTGGAGGATAAGACGGCAAATCCCGGGAGCAACAACTGGAACAAGTTTGCCGCTTTCCTGGATGGCCTCGGCGTAGTCTACAACGGTGCCAAGAACGGCTATGCCTGGTGCGACTGCTTCGCGGACTACTGCTACATCTACACACTGGGCCTTTCGATTGGCATGGCTATGACCTACCAGCCGGAGAAGGGCCTCGGTGCAGGTTGCACCTACTCCATGCGTTATTACAAAAACGCCGGAGCATTTTTCAAGACCCCGCAGCGCGGCGATCAGATATTTTTCACCAACGATGGCGGCGATACCTCGTATCATACCGGCATCGTGGAGAAGGTGACCGCCGACAGGGTCTACACGATCGAGGGTAACACTTCCAGCGCTGCAGGCGTCGTTCCGAACGGCGGCTGTGTCCGCGACAAGAGCTACCCTCGCAACGCAAAGTACATCGCCGGTTACGGCCGGCCAAATTGGGATCTCGTCAAGGAGGAAGAAAGTATGCCCGAGATGACACAGGATAAGTTCAACGAAATGTTCAAGGTCGCTATGGCCGCCTACCGTGCCGAGCTTCAGGATAATGACTGCGGCAATTTCAGCGCGGATGGCCGGAAGTTCGTCACCGAGAGTGGCCTGTTGGTCGGCGGCAACACGCTTCCGAACGGTGAAGCCAATTTCATGTGGCAGGATTTCCTGACCCGTGAGCAGTTTGCAACGGTGCTTTACCGCTTCGCCCAGAAATTCGGGCTGAACTGATGGCAAAGCGCAAGCGCAGAGCCGCGAAGAAGCGCAAGGTCGAGTGGAGCAAGGTCGTGTGCCTGTTGGCAATGCTGGCCGGTCTGCTGATCGTTCAGGAATGCCTGTTCCTCATGTACCTGTGCATCAAGAGCGGCTACACCGCCGCCGCTGCGTGGCTGACTGCGGCCACCGGCGTCGGCGAGGCCATCATCATCGCCGGAGCGAACGGCTATCTGTCCCTTGCGAAATCCGACCACAAGCGCGGCGGGATCACCTTTGAAGCGGCCAAGGCAAAGAACTTTCAGACCGATACGGAGGACGACGGCAGCATTGATAGCCCCGCCATCTAAACACCGCCCCGCATAATGAAAGCCCCCTCGCAGGATTTTACGTCCTGTCGAGGGGGCTTTTTCTGTTTTCTGGCGCTTTCGCATTTTCGCGGCGCTGTGGCGCTTTTTCTGTTCTTGGTGGGCGTCTACACTCCTGCGGCGCAAAGGGCGTGTTGCAACTCGCCTACGGCGGCGAGAGGGCGCTTTCTTCGCTGGTGTGCGTCTGGCTTTTCAGAAAGGCCATGTATCTCGCTCGGGAACGAACTCAATGATCGTTCCCTCGGGGATGGGGTCGCAAGGCTCTCCATCAAAGGCGTTGCCCTGCTTCGTGCAGATGTCTGCAGGCCTGCTCCGGCGCGGGTCGACATCGACATAGAGCCGACCGTCGCACTCGTAGACGGGGCGATCCCAGCTGTCGCGGCCTCTGTGTTCCAGCCGCAACGCTGGCGCGGCGCAGAACTCCTCGTAGCTCATGTGGCCCTCCCCTTTCATCGCGGCACTGGCAGCGGCCAGTTCCTCGGGCGTCCAAGATTTACTCACAGGTATTGTCTCCCTTCTTCATCGTCCACGGTGAAATGATAGCCCTCGGTCAAAAGCACAGTCCCTTTGATTGGCGCGTGGATCATGACGGTACGGCGACCGATGTAATCCGCTGGAATTTCACCGCGCTCGACCATATCCCGAAAGTACGGGCAATCATTCCAGCGGTCGGTGTACTGCTCACGCGCCCACGCTGCGGCGGAGTAGTGCCGCCTCATGCGCCAGTTCTCCGGCGCGGAGACGATAGCCCATGCGGTCAGCGGCCGCCGATCCCCCGTCATGTCTTCCAGCGCCTCCACCGTGCCGCAGGCATCGCAGATATGGACCGTTGCCCTGCGGCTCAGTGCGTTGCGGGTGACGCTCTCCGCGTCCATCGTCATCTTCCCGCAGCGGGGGCAGGCAAAATGCCCGCCCTGCTGCTTCTCTGCAAAACGCTCGATCAGTGTCTTGGCTTCGTTCTCGTTCATAGAAATCTCTCCTTTCTCAGAACTGTTTGATGATGTCCTGCGCGTTTTCGCCGTAGTAACTCTTAATCCATCTATCGGCAAGGATTTCAATGTCAGTGGTGCGCTCGTAGCGCACGTCAATCAACAGCGTTTGCGTTGATGTCTTAACCGTCATGTAGTAGCCTGTGCCGTAGTGCTTGTTGTCGGTGGGGGGAACGAGGGTAAACGTGAGACTTTCGGTAAAAGGCTCGCCCTCACAGGTTGTCCCCTTGACGGTAGCGTTCATAGTGTTGTAATCCATATCGTGTCCTTTCTCCCCGTCGTGCCGATAGGTCAGCCGGTCATGTAATTACAACTTGGCGTTGTAGTCTTTCAACTTGACTTGGATGATGATTTCTTCGCGGCCCATGGTAACATAGGTGATTTTGGCTTCCAGAACTCCCGGCATCGCTTGCGCTGGGATTTTGTATAAGCTGCGGAAGTGGCCGATCTCCTGCATACCGGCTTTCACCACAACGGGGATTTCATCGCTGGCCGCGCCGATCTGACTGCAAAAGTCGAAGACAGTAATTTTTCTCATGCCCGCCCTCTCACTCAATGGCAGCTTCGATGCTGCTGATGACTTCCTCCAGGGTATCTACGGCTTCGGAGAGGTTGTCGCAGGCTTCGTCTGCCTTTTCATAGCGTTCGCTCTCCTGCATATTCTCCGGGATATTGTCGCGGTACTCTTCCTCCTCGGCCTGGAGGTCTTCGAGACTGCCCTTCAGCTCCTCCAGCTGGTCGATAATGCTTTGCAAATTTTTGCGGCGGATCTTGTTCATGGTTAGTCCTCCTCCCCATAGTCTTCTTCAAAGCGGCCCTCGGTAATGCCGCCGTAGGTGTAGCCGTTGTCAAAACTCAGATAGACCGGCGTATCTTCATCGTACTGGGCGAGGAAGTTAATCAGCTCGCCGGCCGTCATCGTTCTGCGGATCTGGTCGATGCCGTAACCTTCGCGGAAAGTAGAACAAATCAGCTTTTTCATTGTCGGCGCTCCTTTCTCAAAATCTGAATACCAGCCCTTTGACCTCGCGGCGGCCTGATGGATCGTACAGTGGATCGCGGGTAACAGTTCCGACGCCCTCCAGATACGCGCCCTCGGCTACCAAGGCGTGGACACTTTCCATGAGCGCGGTTGACTGATCTGTGACGATAATCTCGTCAATATCAGCTGCGGTTAATGCAGCAACGAATTCTTTCATCACGCCGTCCTTAATCTGACTGCCCCATGGAAGCGCTCTGACCTCAAACATATCGGCTCGGTCTTCTGTGCTCTGCTCCCAGCTTCGATACGCGTAAACCTGTCCACGAGTGGGGTTCTTCTCCGTGTCGCGGAGCTTTTCAAAGTATTCCTTTGCGGTATCTCTGTTGAGCGTATCCAAAATCTCCTGCCGGATTTCATCGGTGATATTGATCTTCATCTTGCGTTCCTCCTTGTATTTTCACACTCGGTGCTTTATACTGAGGGGGAGGGGAGCTTTCCCGCTCCCCCTCGCGCCGGGGTTAGGTCTCTTGGCGTTCGCCCTGCTGGGGCTTGCTGTTAGGTTTGATGGTGATTGTAATCCGGTCGGCTAAATCGGGGTTATCAGCCAGCAACCTCAGAAGCTCTTGCAGGGCTTCTTTTTTTGCTTTGTCCATCGGCCTGTCCTCCTTTCCGGAGAGGTTTGTTCCTCTCCCTTACAAGAACTATATTACACTAATTCGTGTCACTTGTCAACGGTTATTTTACATTTTTTCGTGAAAATCGTAAAAAAGTTTTTGACAAGCGACACATTTTAGTGTATAGTATGAGTGAGGAGGTGAGAGTATGGGACTCTCTGTTGCCGAAAAGATTCGCCTGATCATGAAAAGGCAGAAAATAACGATGGGCGATCTGGCTGAGGCGTCAGGGCAGACGCGGCAAAACCTGTCCAACAAAATGACGCGCGGGAACTTTACGGAAAAAGACATCACGGAGTTGGCGGCTGCGCTCGGCTGCACAGTCGAAATCCGTTTTGTCACACAGGACGGCGAGGAGATATAAGAAAAGGCCCCGGGCGAATGAACGCCCGAGGCCTCGGAGCAGGCTTAACGCTTGCTATGTATATCCGCGCCGGTGCGCGCCTTGACTCTGGTCTCCTTGTTTTCCTCTCGGATCATCAGGTCTGACAGCTCACACCCCAGCGCCTCACAAATAAGATCCAGATGCTCCAGGTTTACCCTTTCTGCGATCTCATGGTACAGGTCATTGATCGTCGAAGGTCGAATGCCTGTTGCCCTTGCAAGGTCAGCTTGTGACCACCTCCGCTCGCCAAGCCGGGTGGACAGTAAAATCCTAATCATAGCCATGCTCCTTTACGGTAGATTCTAACAACGATTTTAGAATCTCGCTGGATTTTGGTAGATTATAACGAAATCCGTTGTGGCTATGAAAAAACACAAAGAGGCTACCGCGCAGGAACAATCCTGTGCAGTAGCCTCTTTTTTATTCTTCCGCGTCGAGCGGACAGACCAAAACGAAGACTCCGCCGACCATATAGATTGCAGAGATAGGAGCAGAGCCAGGCGACCTCTCGGTTCGTCTGGCTCTGCTTTGGTGGGGGAAGATGGATTCGAACCATCGAAGGCATTGCCAGCAGATTTACAGTCTGTCCCCTTTGGCCACTCGGGAATTCCCCCATATGCAATTCGTCAGTAGGTGGAGCTGGTAGACGGACTCGAACCCCCGACCTGCTGATTACAAATCAGCTGCTCTACCAACTGAGCTATACCAGCACAACACCGGCCTATGTATCATAGCAAAATGGACTATGTTTGTCAACAAAAATTTTCGGAAAATCAAATGTTTTTGGAGGAGACGGATGCAACTGAAGGAACTTGCGGCGCAATACCGCGCCACGGGCTGCGCGCTGCGTGCGCGTGCGGCCGAACTGCGGCTGGAGCTGGCGGCGATGCCGCGCTCCGGCCGCGCCCGGCGCGAGCTCTCCGAGCGGATCGCGCGGCTGGAAGAGATGGCGGGCGAGACCCTGTACACGGCGGGCTATCTCGCACATTATTATGACCCCGACAGCCGCGCACCGTGCGCGGATTGCGTTCCGGCGCGGGGTGTGCTATACTGGCGGCATGAAACACACAGATAGAAACAGAAAGAATATCGGCAATTGCAATTGGCTGCGCCGCGCGCTGCCCGTTTTGCTCAGCGCGCTGCTGCTCTGCTCGCTGACGGGCTGCTCCGTGCGCGACCTGCACATCGGTCAGGTCGAGGTCAACACCGGCATCGCCACCGCATGGATTACACCGGCAAAGGGTGTGGACAAATTTGCGATCGCGGCGGGGGACTTCTCTGTCCGCGACGACGGCACCGTGACCTATACCGGCACGGCTTACCGTGCGCTGCAGGGCATCGATGTGTCCACCTTCCAGCAGGAGATCGACTGGCAGGCCGTCGCGGACTCCGGCATCGACTTCGCCTTCATCCGTGCGGGCTACCGCGGCTACGGCAAGGGCGGCATCGTCGAGGACGACCGCTTCCGCCAGAACGTCGCCGGGGCGCGTGCCGCCGGGCTGCGCGTGGGGCTGTACTTCTTCTCGCAGGCGATCACACCCGAGGAGGCGGCCGAGGAGGCGCAGTGGCTCGTGGACGCGGCGCGCGATTATCAGATCGACATGCCGCTCGTGTTTGACTGGGAGAACATCGACCCGAGCTCGGTCGCGTCCGGCGACACGGTGCGCACGGCGGAGATGACCGGCGAGGACGTCACGGCCTGTGCCGTTGCATTCTGCGCCGCGGTCGAGGCCGCGGGCTACGATGCCGCCGTCTACGGCAACCGCTGGCAGGGGTACTATGATTACGACTTCACGCAGCTCAAGGACTACGCCTTCTGGGTGAGCGCGCCGGGCACGGCGGACGATTTTTACTATGCGCACGATTTCTGGCAGTACAGCTATCAGGGCACGGTTCCCGGCATCACCGGCCACGTCGACCGCGACCTGTGGTTCGTGCCGATCACGACGTGAGGGGGCGCGAAATGAAAAAACGGTTTTTGACCCTGCTGCTCGCGCTTGCGCTTTTGTGCTCGCTGGCGCTGCCGGCGGCCGCTCTGCAGACGCAGCCCGTCGAGGTCGGCAGTGCGCTGGAGCTGGCGCAGGCAATGGCGGCACCGGCGTCGCCGCGCCGCGGCCTGTTTCGCGCGCGCACTGCGGCGGCCGGGCCCACGCGCGTGATCGCCTTTACCAAAGCGCTCGCGGATACCTGCGGCGCCGACCGCGTGCTGCATCTGGCGGCGTGGCAGGAATATGTGCTTGAATTTTCCGACGCGCAGACCGCGCAGCGTGCGCTGGCGCAGCTGCGCACAGAGCCCGATGTGACGGACTGCTTCCTCGACGAGACGTTCTCGGCGGAGGAGACGCTGTCCGGCCTCTGGGACGAGACGCCCAGCTATTCCTGGGGCGGCCGCACCATGGGCTTTACGACGCTGCGCCATCAGGCACAGCTGCTGCTCCCGGCCGGCAGCAGCGTCACGGTCGCCGTCATCGACACGGGCGCGGACTGCACGCACGCGATGCTTCAGGGGCGCGTGTCGGCCGCCAGCTATGACTTTACCAACGCCACGGCAGACGTCATGGACATCAACGGCCACGGCACGGCCACGGCCGGGCTCGTTGCCGATCTCACGCCCGACGCGGTGGACGTGATGGTGCTGCGCGTGTATGATGACAACAATATGTCGAAGGCATCGCGCGTGCTCACGGCGCTCGAGTATGCGCTGGAAAACGGCGCGGCCGTCGTCAACCTCAGCCTCGGCTGGACGAACGCCATCGAAAAGGGCTATTCCTTTTTAAATAGCGTCCTCGCGCAGGCGTATGCATCCGGTGTGGTCGTGGTCGCGGCGGCGGGCAACCGCAGCCAGAACAATCCCACCGGCAATGCCGACGATGTCTACCCGGCCAATCAGGAGGCGGTGCTCACGGTCTCGGGCGTGAACCGCAGCCGCGCGTTTGACAGCAGCTATTCCTCCTCCGGTACGGCGGTGGACCTGTGCGCGCCGGGCTCGAACGTCGTGGTCGCGGCACCGGGCGGCGGCACCTCCGTGCGCAGCGGCACGTCGTTTGCCGCGCCGCATATCGCGGCGGCAGCGGCCTGCGTCCGGCTTGCGCAGCCGGGGCTGAGCGCTGCGGGCGTGCGCCAGATGCTCTATCGCTATGCCGATGACCTCGGTGATCCCGGCCGGGACGATGCCTACGGCTACGGCCTGCCGGTACTCACGCGGTATTTTCACGACCGGCTGTGCCCGGGGCAGCGCTTTCGCGATATGCCCGCGTCGGACATCTGGTCGCATGAGGGGCTGGACTACTGCATTGCCGCAGGGCTGATATCCGGCACGTCGGAGGTCACCGTCTCGCCGGATATGCTCGCCACGCGCGCGCAGATCGTGCAGCTGCTCTGGGCGGCAGCCGGCAGCCCGGAGACTGCGGGCACGCTGCCGTTTACCGACGTCAGCACCGACGCGTGGTTTTATCCGGCGGTGCGCTGGGCGTATCGCACGGGCCTCGTGTCCGGCACGTCGGAGACGACCTTTGACCCCGAGGCACCGATCACGCGGCAGGATTTTGCGCTCATCCTCTATACGCAGTCCGGCAGCCCGGCGATGACCGGCAGCGTGCTCAGGGACTTCCCGGACGTGGAGCAGGTCTCCGGCTATGCCTATGCTGCGCTCACGTGGGCGGTCGAGCAGGGGCTGATCAACGGCGTCGGCACGCCGGAGGGCGCGCTGCTCGCGCCGCACGGCTACGCCAGCCGCGCACAGGTCGCGACCATCCTCATGGCCTACTGCGACCGGTAAAGCGAAGATGCAGCGCTGCGGGGCGGAGCCGAAAGACTCCACCCCGCAGTTTCGCATTTATTATCGGTTTTTCACCTTATACGCCTCGCCCCACGCCCACATCGCGTCGAGGATCGGCCGCAGGCTCCGCCCCAGCTCCGTCAGGCTGTACTCCACGCGCGGCGGCACCTCGGCATAGACCCGCCGGTCCACGAGGCCGCACGCCTCCATGTCGCGAAGCTGCGCGGTCAGTACCTTCTGCGACACACTGCCGATGGAGCGGCGCAGCTCGCCGAAGCGCTTCGTCCCCGGCATCAGGTCCCGCAGGATCAGTACCTTCCACTTGCTGCCGATGAGCATGAGCGTCGTCTCGACCGGGCAGGCCGGCAGCGTTTTCACGGCCTCCATAACGGTGCACACCTCCAATGGTTTCCTTTTGGTAACTACAGCACAAATATGTGCTTACTTTACAAAATATCTGTACGCTATTATCATAAACCTGCAAGCGCGGGAATGCAACCGCAAATCCCATTTCCCGCAGCAGGAGGTTATTTTTATGAACGAAGTCGTAACATTTCTGCAGGCGAACCCCGTACAGTATCTGGCCACGGTCGGCCGGGACGGCAGGGCAAAGTGCCGCCCGTTCATGTTTGCTGGAGCGCTCGACGGCAAGCTCTGGTTCTGCACGAACACGACCAAGGACGTCTATCGGGATATGCAGGCGAACCCTTATGTGGAACTGTCCGTCTCCAGCCCGGACTATGCGTGGCTGCGCCTGAGCGGCGAGGCCGTCTTTTCCGACAGCATGGCGGCCAAGGAGCTGTGCCTGCAAAACCCGATCGTCCAAAGCCAGTACGGCGATGCGGCGAACCCAATCTTCACGGTGTTCTGGCTGCGTGATGCCCGCGCCATCATCGCGGACTTCTCCGGTGAGCCGCCCCGCACCTACACGCTCTGAGTACTGCCGCGGCAGCAGAAAGCCCCGCCTCCGTTTCCGATTCGGAAACGGAGGCGGGGCTCGTTTTGCGTCCGGCTCATTCCTCCGGTGCGGGCTCCTCGGTCACTTCGACCTCAATGTCCTGCGGGTCGATGACCTCCTCCGCGTCGATGGTGTGCAGATCCGGCGCGGGGCGGTACTCCCGCGCGGCGGCGCGCAGCTCGTCCATCTGCGCCTCCATCTCGGCGACGTGGGCGTTGGCGTCCGTCACCTGCTGGCAGAGCTCGGCGAGGAAGGCGTCGGCCGTGTCGCGGTAGTTTTCGTAGTACAGGCGGCCGATCTCGGTGTAGGTGCGCTTGACGCGCTCGAGCTCGGCGTTGCAGTCCACGGTCAGGCGCGTCATGCGCGAGGCGTACTTGGCGCGCTCGCTCACGGTGTGTGCGGCGCCGGCGACCTTGTCGCGCATCTCGTCGCTGACGGCCTTGCCGGCCACGTCGACGACCTTGTCCTTGAGGCTGCTGAGCATATCACGGTAGTCTTTCATGGATCAAAACCTCCTGATGTATGAATGGAAAGAATATTGAGAAGGTCAGGCGTCCTGCTGCGCCTCGCCGCTCTCTCGGTCGACGTAGCGCGGCGGATGCCGGAGCTTGCCTGTGTAGAGCAGCGCGAGCACGACGGCGGCGGCCGCCGCCGACACACCGGCCAGCAGCTGGCTGACGCGGATGCCCGTGCCGGTGATATAGAGACTGTCGGTGCGCAGCCCCTCGATGAGCGCGCGGCCGATGCCGTACCACACGGCGTAGAGCAGGATGAGCTCGCCGTCAAACTTCCGCTCGTGCTTCCGGAACCAGAAGTGCAGCATCAGAAAGCCCGCGAAGTTCCACAGGCTCTCGTACAGGAACGTCGGATGCACGTACACGGTCTCCCGGCCGGGCAGCGTCAGCCCCATGCGGGAGAAGACCGCCGTCTCGCGGCCGAAGGCCTCGCGGTTGATGAAGTTGCCCCAGCGGCCGATGCACTGCCCGATGAGCAGACCGGGGGCGCAGACGTCCGCCATCGCGCCGAAGGGGATCTTCCGCTTCCGGCACCAGATGATGCCGGTCAGGATGCCCGCGATCACGCCGCCGTAGATGGCGAGCCCGCCCTCCCAGATCTTGAACGCGTTGAGCGGGTGCTCGCGGTAGTCGCTCCACTGGAAGATGACGTAGTACAGCCGCGCGCCGATGATGGCCAGCGGGATCATCCAGATGAGAAAGTCATAGAGCGTGTCCGGCTTGATGCCGCAGCGGCGGCAGTGCCGCGCACAGTAGAGCATCGCGAGGATGAAGCCCACGGCGATGATCGCGCCGTACCAGTAAAACGTGTGACCGAAGAGCGTGAACGACGCGTTGGGGTCAATGCTCCAGTCGCCGAGCATGGGAAAGCTGATGGCGGCATCACGCATCATCGTCGGCATCGCCGTCACCTCCTTTCGGTGTCACGACCGAGAGCGCCAGACGCTCGGGTGCAAACGTCTCGGTCAGCCAGGCGGCGCATTCCGCCGCCGTGATCTCCGGCAGGAGCGGGAATGCGTCCATCATCTCATATCCGCCGAAGAGCCCCTCGGCCATGTCGATGCACACGCTGCGGAACTGATCCAGACCGCACAGCAGCTTGCCGTACATGGCGCGGCGTACCCGCTCGAAGGCGTCGGGGTCGAAGCCGTCGCGCGCGATGCGTGCGGCGGTCTCCCTGACGCGCGCGTACACGGCGTCGGGCTCCCTGCTCTCACCGCCGAGCACGGCCAGCGCGACCGGACCGCAAAACTGCGCGTCGCAGGAATAGCTGCGTCCGAGCAGCCCCGCGCGGTAGAGATCGTTATAAAACGGGCTCGATCTGCCGAAGGCGGCCTGCATGGCGAGCCTGGCCGTGAGATCCTGCCGCAGGCGGTCAGCGCCCTTTTGCGCAGGACGGAACTTCGCACCCAGCAGCATCTGCGGCGCGGACACCGCGAGCTGCACGCGCATATGTACCTCGGCGGGGGTCATTTCCTCCGGCGCGCCGTGATCGGTGACCGGGACGGGGGCAAGCTCCGGCGGCAGCAGCTGCCCGGCGATGGCGGCCACGCGTTCCGGTGCAGTCTGACACACCGCGCACAGCACCATGTTCGACGGCGCGTAAAACGCACGGTGGCAGGTGTAGAGTGTCTCGGGCGTGATCTGCGCGATGCTCTCGACCGTACCGGCCACGGCGTCGCGCGCGCCGTCGCGCGCCATCAGGCAGCGCATGAGGTTGCGCCATACGGCGCGGTTGGGGTCGTCGTCCCCCATGCGGATCTCCTGCGCGATGATGCCCTGCTCCTTGGCCACGCTCGCATCGGTGAAATACGGCGTGGACACAAAGCGCAGCAGCGTGCGCAGGTTCTCTTCAAAGTGATCCGTGCAGGAAAAATAGTATGCCGTCATGTTGGCCGACGTGAAGGCGTTCGGGCTGGCGCCGCTGCCGCAGAGCGCTGTCAGCGCGTCCGAGCCGTCGGGCATGTCGAAGAGCTTGTGCTCAAGATAGTGCGCGACACCGGCGGGCGTGTCCGTCCACGTATCGCCCACGCGAAAGCGCCGGTCGGCTCCGCCGTAGCAGGCCGCAAGCACGGCGTAGCTGCGCTGAAAGTCGGGCTTGCAGAGCACGCGCACGCGCAGGCCGTTCGGCAGCGTCGCCGCCCAGACATTTTCGGGCCGTTCATTTGTCATCGGCAGCCGCCTCCGTTCCCTTGAGCAGATATACACAGTCGCACACGATGCCGGCGGCGGCGGACATCACGTCGTCGCGCGTGACCTCTTCCACGAGCGCGGCCATTTCCGGCGGGTCAATGTCCAGCCCCTGTACCGTGCGGTTGAGCCAGTACCACGCCAGCGTGTCGGGTGCGTCGGCTCTGGCGCGCAGATCACCGGCCGCGCTGCGGATGGCGCAGCGCAGCTCCTCGTCCGTAAAGTCACCGCTGCGCACGGCGTCGAGCTGTGCGGTGATCTCGGTGAGCGCGCGCTCGTAATGATTTGCGGCGATGCCGCTCGTCACGGTCAGAAGTCCCTTGTGCGTGTCCAGCTGCGAGCCGACGGAGTAGCACAGGCTGAGCCGCTCACGCAGGTTCAAAAACAGCTTCGACGTCACGCAGCCGCCGTAGAGCGCGTTCAAAACGAACAGCACCGGCAGGTCGGGGTCTTCCATGCATGTGCCGAGGCGATAGCCCACGGCGAGCTGCGCCTGCGCGACCGGGAGCGTCTCGGTCACATAGCGCGGCTGCTCCTCGAGCGCGTTCATGCGGATGTCCGTGCCGATGTCCTCGTCAAGCGCTCCGCGCGGCATCGTGGCGAGCACATCCGTGAGGATGCGCGCAACGTGCTTTCCCTCGAGCGAGCCGCAGTAGAAGATCTCCACCGGGCTCGTCGAGAGCAGGTCATGGTAGCGCATCGTCAGCTTGCGGTAGTGGATGCGCTCGGCGTCCGCCTCCCCACCGAAGCGGGGCACGGCGAAATCCTCGCAGCAGCACATATGGGTGTACAGTCGCTCGCGTGCATAGCTGCGCTTGTTGTTCACGGCCGCGCGGATGCGCGCGATCAGCTGCGTGCGCTCACTGTCGACGATGTCCGGCCGCAGCAGGCCGCCGCGCGTGTTCGGGTGCAGCAGCAGGTCGGCCACATCGGCCGCGAGCCGGGGAAAGATTTCCTCGCCGAGTGCGCCGTCGTCGGCAAAATCAGCCTCGAAGCCCACGGCCTGAATTTCTCCCAGCTTGTGCACGACCGGCGTGATGTGCGCGCCGTAGAGCCCGTCGAGCTCGGCTGCGATCGCCTCCAGATCGGGCAGACGCGTGCAGCCGCGCCGCAGCACATACGGCAGCACGGCCGTGCAGGCGGCCGTTTCGCGCCGCAGCTGCGTCAGCAGATTTACGCTCAGCCACGCGGTCTTGAATTTCTCCGTGCGCAGGGCGGTCAGCCACACGCCGGGCAGGATCTCCGTGCGGATGCGTTGCATAATTGCGCTCCTTTCCCAGATGGGTGTTTCCGTTTTTCCGGAATACATTATTATATCATGCCTTACCTATCTTGGGAATAGGGCTTCGGCCGTTTTTTGCCGATGCCGCCGCCGTCGTAGGGCTTTTCGTCCACGGTCACACCGTCCGGCCGCAGGCGGATCGTGTGCAGCAGCCCTGCGCCGTCGCGCCAGCGCACGGTGCACTCCGGCCAGTCTGCCGGCAGCCGCGGCTCGGGATAGAGCACGCCGCCGCGCAGGTGCAGCCCCAGCAGCTCCTCCGCCGTGATGCGCAGATACCAGCCCGCCGCGCCGGTATACCATGTCCAGCCGGCCACGCCGGCGTTGTCCCCGGCGGCGACATCGGCTGCGAGCACATACGGCTCGCCCTCGTAGCGCGCCGGGTCGTGCGCCGCGGGCAGCACCGCGCGCAGGATCTGCGCGCCCTCGTCCGTACGGCCCGTGCGCAGCAGCGCCATGGCCAGCCACAGCGCGCCGTGGGTGTACTGCCCGCCGTTTTCGCGCAGCCCCGCGCCGTAGCTGCGCACGTAGCCCGTCTCGGGCGTGCGCCGTGTGATGGGCGGGTCGAACAGCCGCACCACGTTGTGCTCTCGGTCAAAGAGCTGCTCCACGGCGCTCGTGAGCGCACAGTGCACGTGCGCGGGGTCGGCGTGCGTGTCAAAGGCCGCGAACGCCTGCGCGATCGCGTCGATGCGGCACTCGCCGCTTTTTTCAGAGCCGAGCGGCTGCCCGTCGTCATAGTAGCCGCGGCGATACCACGCACCGTCCCACGCGGCCTCGGCTGCGCGCGTGCAGCGCTCGGCGGCAAGGGTGAGCTGCTCGGCCGCGTGCCCGCCGATGAGCGCGGCAAATTTCCGCGCCGTGACGGCGAAAAACCACGTCAGCCACACGCTCTCGCCGCGTCCCTGAGCGCCCACACGGTCGAAGGCGTCGTTCCAGTCGCCGGTGCCGATGCGCAGCAGGCCGTGCGCGCCCACACCCCGCGCGAGCACGCGCATAAAGGCGCGGCGGCAGTGCTCGAGCACCGTGCCGGTCTCCGTCCCCGGTGTGAGCGGCTGGTAGCGGTCGCGCTCGTTTTCCTCCAGCTCCTCGCCCGCAAGGAAGGGGTACTCCGCGCTCAGGATCTGCGTGTCGCCGGTCTTTTGCGCATACTCGCACACCGCCCACGGCAGCCACAGCAGGTCGTCCGAGATGCGCGTGCGCACGCCGTGCTCGACCCCAAAACCCGCGTGCCACCAGTGGCACACGTCCCCGGCGGAAAACTGGTGCGCGCACGCGCGCCCGATCTGCTCGCGCGCGGGCTTGCTGTCGAGCAGCAGCAGATTCACCGCGTCCTGAAGCTGGTCGCGGAAGCCGAACGCGCCGCCGTTCTGGTACAGGCTCGTGCGCGCCATCAGCCGGCAGCACAGCGTCTGATACGCCGCCCAGCCGCCGAGATAGCGGTTCATGGCTTCGTCCGGCGTCGTGATCCACAGGCGCGACACTGCGCCCAGCCACCGCTCACGCACACGGTGCAGCGCGCGCACGGCCTCGTCCGGCTGCGTCAGGCGCAGGAGATTTGCGCGCGTATCGCAGCCGCACACGAGCACGCCCTGCCGCTCGACGACGCCCTCGAGCGCAAAGCAGGGGCTCAGCCCCGCGCCCGCGCGCCGGTCCATCTGACCGCGCAGGAACGAAAACCGGTCGCACGTCCACCCCGTGAGCGGCATACCCGCCGCCGCGCAAACGCGCAGGGGCGTATCTGCGCGCGCGTTTTCGGCCGTGAACACGCCGCCGGAATACGCTGTCACCACGGCGGGGGCGTCCGCGTCGCGCCCGGCGCAGACGAGGTCGGTGTGCCACGTGATGCGCGCGCGCCCCGCGCACTCGATGAGCAGCACGCGCGCGTTCGCATCCTCGGGCACGAACGCCGTCACGCGCACGGACATCCCGTCCACGGTGCGCTCCCACGCCGCCCAGCCGAAGCCGTATTCCACCCGCGCGTGCCCGTCGTCGTCAAAGAGCGATACCGCGCCCGTGCGCGTTGTCATGCGCAGCGTCTCCGTGCCGCGCAGCACCCACGGGTCGCACAGCCAGCGGTTGATGCGCCCGGTGTGCGCGTTGCGGTACCACAGATGCCCCGTGCCCGCGTCGGTCGCAAGAAAGCCGAAGCGCCCGTTCGTGAGCACGTTGCTCCACGCGCGCGGCGGCAGTCCGGTGAAGGCGACCGTGCCGTCGGCGTCCCAGTGTACCTCGCTGCCGATTGGCATTGTCCGCCGGTCGCCCGGCGGGGGCAGCAGCGGCAGCGTGCAGCGCGTGTGCGCCATGCCGGGGCGGATGGCCGCGGCCGCCGCCACGTCTGCGAAGGCGGCCTCCGGCACGAGGTGCACACCGCCGGGCGCATCTAGACAGTGCGCGAGATCGAGTGCCGCGAGCACTCCGCGCACCTTCGTGCGTGTCGGCTGGAGGTAGTCTCCGCCGTCGGAGGTGCACAGCGCGAGATCGCACCCGATGCCGAGCGCGCGCAGCAGCGCCCACTGCCGCAGCACCTGCGCCTCCGGGCGCGCGCACCAGACAGGCAGATCGCCGGAGATGCCGTGCGCCCAGAGCGCCGGGCGCTCCAGCTGCTGCGCCGATGCATCCGGCGCGGCGGTCGCAAACAGCAGCGGCGAGATGTGCGCCATCGCGCCCTCAAGCTCTGCGTCCGTCATGCCGTACTGTGCCGCCAGCGTCCCCGGCAGCGCCGCCGCCGACTCCGGCGGCAGCACGAGCGCGCGCTGCGCCGCCGCGAACGCATCGTCCTCGTGCGCGCCCACACCGAGCGCAAAGCGCACGCGCCACGGCGTGTCCGGCGGCGTGTGCACCGCAACGCGCACCTGCACATACCCCGCGCGCAGCCAGCCGGGGATCGCCCCTTCGGCGTAAAAGTCCGCCTGCCGGTCGCATACGGCGCACAGCCACGTCTCCGGCTTCTCGCCGCGCCCGAGCCGACGCAGCAGCAGCGCATTGCGCCGCAGCACGCTCTGAAAGCCGAGCCGCGCGAACGCCGGATGGTTGACATAATCCTCCCACGGCGCGAGCACGGCCTCGAACGTGAGCCGTACTGTGCCGTCGATCCCGTCGGGGGACGAGAGCGTCAGCGCGCGCACCTCGCCGTTGACACGCTCCGGTACGGTGAAGGTCTGCACGGCGGTCACGCTGCCGTGGCGCGTCGAAAACTGCGCCGCGCGCACCGTAAAGCGCCACCGCGCCGCGTCGGCCGTGCCCGGCAGCAGCGGCGTGCACACGCTGCCGGTCTCGAGCGACAGCATCGGCGCGGCGGCGGGGTCGTTGCGTGTGCCCCGGCGGCAGACGCTCAGCGCGTGCCAGCGTGCAAAGCTCTGCCCGGCCTCGGTCACGGCGAGACAGTACGTGCCGTTGGAGAGCAGCGTGCAGCGCGGCGCCTCTGCGTCCACGCCCGTGCCCTCGACCGTGTAGTCCGGCAGGGCGCGGCGGTGCGGCTTGCCGCGCTGCACCTCCGGACGCCGGCGCAGCGCCGGTGCGCCGAGCGGCAGGCGCTCGGACAGCAGGCTCATGTGCGCGCGCATGGCGGGGTCTGCCAGAAACCAGCGCTGCACCTGCCCGCCGCACAGCGCGTTGCACGCTGACAGCAGGCTCATGCCCTGATGGTGCGCCATCACGCAGTGCACGATCTGCCCGCCGCCGCCCGTGCGTGCGCGCGTGCAGTCGAGCGCCTCCCGGAAGCCGTATTGCCCCAGCAGACCGCGCGCAGCGAATCTGCGCAGATCGCGTACCGCCGCACGCGGCGCGACGGCCAGTGCGAGAAAGGCGCTGTACGGCGAGAGCACGAGCTCACGGTCCATGTCCGGCTGCATGGCCAGCGCCGCGCAGCCGTGCGCCTTGTAGCGGTAGCTCAGGGCGCTGTCGAGCGCAAAGTACGCGCTCTCCGACACGCCCCACGGCTGCCCCGTGCGCACGCGCCGCCGCTGTACGCGCAGACAGAATTTTGCGCTCTCCCACAGCAGCGAGTCACGCTGCGGCGGCAAAAACAGCTCCGGCATCAGATACTCGAACACCGACCCCGACCACGATACGCAGCCGCGGTAGCGTTCATGCTGCACCTGCGCGCGGGAAAGGGCGCGCCAGTGCTCACGCGGCACGTCGCCGCGCGCCACGGCAAAGTATGACGTCAGGCGCGCCTCGCTCTCGAGCAGGTCGTAATACCCCTCGGAGCGCTTGCCGCTGCCGGTGTCGATGCCGATGTGCATCAGGCGGCGCTGCGGGTCGTAGAGCAGGGCAAAGTCCATGCCGTCGCACAGCGCCTGTGCCCGCGCCGCAAGCGCGCCCTGCCCCCAGCCGCGCAGGGCGTTTGCCGCCGCGAGCAGGGCGGCGGCGCAGTTGCCGCTGTCCACCGTGGACACATACAGCGGCGGCATCGGCCGCAGCGTGCACGTGTGATACCAGTTGTAAAAGTGTCCGTTCCAGCGCGGGAGCTGCTCCATGGTCGTGAGCATCTGCTCTGCCAAAGCCAACCCGCGCCCGTTGTCAACGCCCAGCGCGTGCGCGCCGAGCGCGGACAAGAGCGCAAAGCCCATGTTCGTCGGCGATGTGCGGTGCGCCGTGCCGGTCGGCGGCTGGGTCTGCACGTTGTCCGGCGGCAGATAGTGCTCCCCGGCGGTGCAGAACGTCTCAAAATAGTGCCACGTCGCCTTTGCCCAGCCCAGCAGCTCGCGCTGCGCCGCGTGCGTAAGCGGCGCTGCACCGGGTGCGTTCGGCGCGCCGAGCGCTGCCAGCACGAACGGGGAGAGCGTCCACACGATGCCGGCTGCCAGCCCCGTCGGGCTCGGCGTGAGCACGGCCGTGAGCAGCCCGAGCGCACTTGCCGGCCAGAGCGCGCGCAGATACGCGCCCAGCCCGTCGCGCTTTGCCGCCCGCTGCGCCGCCGTCTGCCATTGCAGGAGATCCCGGTGCGAGACCGTCATGCGCCACAGCGCCGTCACGATGGCGGAGGCGTTCAGGACCGTCTCCCACGGCAGCAGGATCAGCCGCAGCACCGTCTGCACCACGGCGGCGGCGAGCCCCGGCAGAACGCTGCTGTGATAGCGCACGCGCGCGTCCGCCGGGTGCACGATCGGATGACCGAGCGCGAAGATGAGCCCCTGCGCCAGCGCCAGCAGCGCGGCATATGCCGCCAGCCGCAGCCCCGGCCAGCGCAGCACGCAGCCGAGAAAGATGGCTGCCCACGTCGCCGGGGCAACGAGCGAGCGCCGCAGGCTGTCCGCCAGCCGGAACCGGTCGATCGGGTGCAGCGCCCGTGCGCGCCGGGAAAAGATCCACGGCGCGTTCTGCCAGTCGCCGCGGATCCACCGGTGCGCCCGCGCGCCCCAGGCAAGCGGCGCGGCGGGGAAGGTGTCCGTGAGCTCCACGTCGCCGAGAAAGCCGCCGTGCAGATACGCGCCCTCGAGCGCGTCGTGGCTGAGGATGCGCTGCTCGGGCAGGGCATCGCCGCCGCAGCAGGCGAGCAGCGCGCGCACGTCGAGGATGCCCTTGCCCGAAAAGCCGCCGCGGTCGAAGCAGTCCATATACAGCTCTCCGCATACGCCGCCGTAGGGGTCGCTGCCGCCGGGACCTGCGAATACGCGCGCCCAGTCGCTCGCGCGTGCGCTCTGTAGCTCGGTGGCCATGCGCGGGTGCAGCAGGCCGTAGCCGTGCGTGACCACGCCGCGCCGCGCGTCCACGACCGGGCGGTTGAGCGGGTGGAGCATCGCGCCCACGAGCGCGCGTGCAGCGCCCGGCGTTAGGCGCGTGTCGGCGTCGAGTGTGAGCAGATATGCCGTGCCGCGCAGCGCCGCCGCATCGCCGGCGGCACAGTGCATCGCGTCCGCCTCCCCGCACAGAAGCTGCGCGAGCCGGAGCAGCGCGCCGCGCTTGCGCTCCCACGCGCTCCATTTCCCGTCGGGCGTCTGCACCCGCTCGCGCGTGAAGAGGTAAAACCGCCCACCATAGCGTGCGTTGAGCGCTTCGATCTCCGTGCGCGCCGCGCGCAGGATGGCGGGGTCGATGGGCGCGTGCTCCATGTCCGCCTCCGGCAGATCTGCCAGCAGCCCGAACAGGAGCTGCTCGCCCGCGTCGCGGTTGCACAGCGCGTATTCCTCCAGACACGCGGCGAGCGCGTGCGCATCGCCGGGGCAGGTGAGCAGCGCCGCGATCACGCACAGGGTCTTGCCCTCCGGCGGGATGCCGCGCCGCAGCGCCAGCCGCGGCACGAAGCGCGGCTTCGTCACGCGCAGCAGCACCGCGTCAAGCAGCCCCTTGACGGCTTCCGACACCGGGATCAGCAGCAGCACCGCGCCCGACACGCTCCCGGTCGCAAAGCCCAGCAGCAGTGACAAGGCCAGCGTCCCCACTATGACGGCGGCGATGTACCACGCACCGTCACGGCGCTTTTCCGGTGCGCCGAGCACCTCGCGCAGCAAAAACCAGCCCACGTGCCGCCGCGCCCCCTCGCCGCATTGTGCACGTGCGAGCACGTCCTCGGCGATGTCGATCTCCGTCCGGCCCGTGCGCCGCGCAAGCCGCGCCACGGTCTGCCGGTAGCGGGTGCGTGTGGCTGCGTCCATCGCGGGGTAGACGCCCGCCGGATCGCGCGCGAGGATGCGCCCCACGCGGTCGCACCGCTCGGTGAGCGCTGCCCACGCGGCCGTGCCGAGCGCACGCAGCGACGTGAAGAGCGTGGGTGCGGCAGCTCCGTCATTTGCATAGGTGTCTGCCAGCGCGCAGACTGCCGCCGCCTGCAGTCCCGGCACGAGCAGCGCAAGCTCCGCCGTCTCGAGCGGCAGCACGTCCTGAAAGCCTGCGAGATATGCCTGCGCAGCCTTGGGCGTGAGCGCGTTGCCGCAGGCGTGCAGCAGCCCCGCACAGCAGGCGTGCAGCACGGTCTGCTTACCGGATGCACGCAGCGTATGCGCATGGCGCAGCGCGGCTGCGGCGTCGCTTGCGGCGGCGCGGGCAAGAGTCCGGTTGTCGCGCAGCCATGCGCCGTTCGGCGTCTCGGGCGTGACGGCTTTTGCCGCGTGTGCGAGCGTGCGCGCAGCGTGCCGGATGCTGCCGGTGCGCGTGCGGCGGCGGCCGGTCACGGTCAGGGCTTGGGCATCGTGCCGCCCCGCCTCACACAGGGCGCCGGCGTTGGTATCGGCCATGTAGATCCCTCCAAAAACGGTTTGCAGTACCAAAATGTTGCCCGCGCGGAAAAGAAACTATGCGGTGACAAGAAAAAATACTTGACACCCGCGCGGCGGTGGCGTATACTACCCATGCTGTAAAGGAAAAACGGTTTACAGCGGGGAGGGACTTGCGATGCCGGACGAGACCGTGTGGCGCACGATGCTGTTCGATTTTTACGGCGAGCTGCTCACGGAAAAGCAGCGCGAGTATTACGACCTCCATTATAATCAGGACCTCTCTCTGGCGGAGATCGCCGCCAGCAGCGGCATTTCGCGTCAAGGCGTGTGGGACAACATCCGCCGTGCGGACGCCGCGCTGCGCGATGCAGAGTCCAGGCTCGGTCTGGTGCAGCGCTTTGCCGCGCAGCGCACGGCCGCGGCCGCGCTGGAGGATACGCTCACGAAGCTGCGCGACTGTGTCGGCGGCGACGCCCGGCCGCTGGCCGAGCAGGCGCTGCGGCAGCTTCAGGATCTGAAAGGATAGATACCATGGCATTTGAATCCCTGTCGGACAAGCTGACCGAGGCGTTCAAACGCCTGCGCGGCAAGGGCCGGCTCACGGAGTCCGACGTCAAGGAGGCCATGCGTGAGGTCAAGCTCGCGCTGCTCGAGGCGGACGTGAACTTCAAGGTCGTCAAGGACTTTGTGCGCAAGGTGACCGAGCGCGCGACGGGTGCGGATGTGCTCGAGAGCCTCTCGCCCGCGCAGATGGTCATCAAGATCGTCAACGAAGAGCTCACCGCCCTCATGGGCAGTGAGAACCAGAAGCTGAACATCAGCTCCCATTCGCCGAGCGTCGTCATGCTCGTCGGCCTGCAGGGCGCGGGCAAGACCACCAACGGCGCCAAGCTCGCCGGCCTCATGCGCAAGCAGGGCAAGCGCCCGCTGCTCGTCGCGTGCGACGTGTACCGTCCGGCTGCCATCCAGCAGCTTGAGACCGTCGGCCGCCAGCTCGATATTCCCGTGTTCCAGATGGGGCAGGGCGATCCGGTCGCGATCGCCAAGGCCGGCATCGAGCACGCGAAAAAATACGGCAACGACCTTGTCTTTCTCGACACGGCCGGCCGTCTGCACATTGATGAGGCGCTCATGACCGAGCTGCAGAACATCAAGGCCGCCGTCGATCCGGCGGAGATCCTGCTCGTCATCGACGCGATGATCGGTCAGGACGCGGTTGCGACCGCGCAGGCCTTTGACGATGCGCTCGATATCACCGGCGTCATGCTCACCAAACTCGACGGTGACGCCCGCGGCGGCGCGGCGCTGTCGATCAAGGCGCTGACCGGCAAGCCCATCAAGTTTGCCGGCATCGGCGAGAAGCTCGACCAGATCGAGCCCTTCCACCCCGACCGCATGGCCGGGCGCATCCTCGGCATGGGTGATGTGCTCACGCTCATCGAAAAGGCCGAGCAGAACCTCGACCAGAAAAAGGCCGAGGAGATGGCGGAGCGTCTGCGGCAAAACCGCTTCACGCTCACCGATTACTATGACCAGCTCCAGCAGCTCAAGGGCATGGGCTCGCTGCAGGATATCGCCGGCATGATCCCCGGCATGGACGCCAAGGCGCTCTCGGGCGCGAACGTCGACGAGAAGGCCATGGGCCGCATCGAGGCGATCATCCAGTCCATGACCCCCGGCGAGCGCGACAACCCGGGCATCCTCAACTCCAGCCGCAAAAAGCGCATCGCGGCGGGCGCGGGTACGAGCGTGGTCGAGATCAATAAGCTGCTCAAGCAGTTTGATCTCATGCAGCAGTTGGTGCGCCAGATGTCCGGCAACAGCAAGGCCATGAAGCGCATGAAGCGCGGCGGCCGCGGCGGCCTCGGCGGTCTGGGCAATCTGTTTGGCGGCGGCGGTGGCCGTCCCTTCGGATTCTGAAACCGATTCCATGCTCCCGCAGGGAGCTGGAGATACAGAGATTATTGATGGAGGTGAAGATACATGGTCAAGATCAGACTTCGCAGAATGGGCGCTAAGAAGGCTCCCTTTTACCGCATCGTGGTGGCGGATTCCCGTTTCGCACGTGACGGCAGATGCATTGAGGAGATCGGCACTTACGATCCGCTGAGCGCAGACAAGAAGATCGTCGTCGACGCCGAGCGCGCCAACTACTGGCTCGCCAACGGTGCACAGCCGACGGATACCGTTCGTGTGCTGCTCAAGAAGGCCCTCGCAGCCGAATAAGGAGAGACCCCAAAGATGAAAGAACTTCTGACCTATATTGTGCAGAACCTCGTGGAAAAACCGGACGAGGTCTCTGTGACCGAGCGCGAGGCCAACGGCGAGACCGTGTTTGAAGTGCGCGTCGCCGACGGCGATATGGGCAAGGTCATCGGCCGTCAGGGCCGGATCGTCAAAGAGATCCGCATCCTGATGAAGGCTGTCGCCCAGAGAAAGGGCAAAAAAGTCTCCGTGGAGATCATGGATTGACGCAGGAAACGCGCTGCACCCGTGCAGTGCGTTTTTTGCACCTACACCCAAAAAGGGGGCAACGAATATGCAAAAACCGTATCTGGAGGCAGGAAAGATCGTCAACACGCACGGTGTGCGCGGCGAGGTGCGCATCCAGCCGTGGGCGGATGACGCGGCGTTCCTGCTCGGCTTCCGGACGTTTTATATCGACGGCGCGCCCGTGCACGTCGCGCACAGCCGCGTGCACAAGGGGATGCTCGTGGCCAAGTTTGCGGATTATGACGACGTGAACGCCGCCATGACGCTCAAAAACCGCGTCGTGTCCATCGCGCGCGCGGATGTCACGCTGCCGGACGGGCAGTATTTTCAGCAGGATCTGATCGGCATCGCCGTCGAGACCGATGCGGGCGAGCCGCTCGGCACGCTGCGCGAGATCCTCGACCTGCCGCGCGGCAGCGTCTACGTCGTGCAGGGTGCGCGCGAGGTGCTCATCCCCGACCGGCCGGAGTTCGTGTGCAGCATCGACCCGGCTGCCGGGCGCATGGTCGTGCACCTGATCGAAGGGATGTGAGCGCGTGCGCATCGACATTCTCACGCTCTTTCCCGACACGATGCGCGCCATGCTCGGTGAGAGCATCCTCGGCCGGGCGCAGGCGCGCGGTCTGCTCGACATCCGCTGCCACCAGATCCGCGACTATACCGAAAACCGCCAGAAGCAGGTCGACGACTATCCGTATGGTGGTGGCTGGGGTCAGGTCATGATGGCGCAGCCGCTCAAGAGCTGCCTCGACGCGGCGCTTGCGGATTCCGCCGTGCCCGCGCCGCGCCGCCGCGTGATCTACCTCTCCCCGCAGGGGCAGACGTTCACGCAGGCGAAGGCGCGCCAGCTCAAGGCCGACTATGACCAGCTCGTGCTCGTCTGCGGCCACTATGAGGGCGTGGATGAGCGCTTCATCGAGGCCTGTGTGGACGAGGAGCTCTCCATCGGCGACTTTGTGCTCACAGGCGGTGAGCTCGGCGCGATGGTCGTCACGGACTGCGTCTGCCGCATGGTGCCGGGCGTGCTCTCGGACACCGCGTGCTACACCGGCGAGAGCCATTGGGCGGGGCGGCTCGAGTACCCGCAGTATACCCGCCCCGAGACGTGGGAGGGGCGCACCGTGCCCGAGGTGCTGCGCGGCGGCAACCACGCCGAAATTGAAGCGTGGCGCACGCGGCAGAGTCTGGAGCGCACGCTCGTAAAGCGCCCGGAGCTCCTTCGGGAAACACCGCCGACACCGGCCGAGCAGCGCCTGCTCGATAAGATCCGGCGCGACCGCAGCCGCCCGCAGCTCACAGAGCCGCCCGTCTGCCGCCCGGCTGCGGCGGATGACCTCCCGGCCATCCTTGCCATCGCGCAGCAGGCGCGCAACTATCTGCGCCGCCACCGTGTCGACCAGTGGCAGGGCGATTACCCGAACGCGGACACGTTTTCCGCCGACATCGCGGCCGGCACGTGCCATGTGCTCACGTATCAGGGAGCTGTCGCCGCCGTGTTCACGCTCACCTTCACGCCCGAGCCCGCCTATGACGCGCTCACGGACGGGCGCTGGCGCTCGGACCGTGACCATGCCGCCGTGCTGCACCGCAACGCCGTTGCGGCCGATTGGCGCGGCACGGGCATGGCCGACCATCTCATGCAGGCGGCGGAGCGGCTCGCACGTGAGGGCGGCGCGCACGCCGTCCGCGTCGACACGCACCGGCACAACGGCGCGCAGAAAAAGCTCCTCGAGCGCCACAGCTACCGCTTCTGCGGCAACATCCTCTGCGACGAGCCGGGGCACGATCCGCGCCGTCAGGCGTTTGAGAAGCTGCTGAAGTGAGGTGCGTATGGAGCTGACGAATCCTGCGGACATCCGCGCACTGCTCGCGCGGCATGATTTCCGCTTTTCCAAGTCCATGGGGCAGAATTTTCTGACGGCCGCATGGGTCCCGTCCGACATCGCCGACGCCTCCGGCGCGGACGCGCACACCGGCGTGCTCGAGGTCGGCCCCGGCATCGGCTGCCTGACCGAGCAGCTCGCGCAGCGCGCGGCCAAGGTCGTCTCGGTCGAGCTGGACGAGCGGCTGCGCCCCGTGCTGGCCGAGACGCTCGCCGCCTATCCGAACGTGGAGGTCATCTTTGGCGACGTGCTCGCGCTCGATCTGCGGCGGCTCGCGGCGGAGCGTTTTCCGGGGCTGCGCCCGGTCGTGTGCGCAAACCTGCCGTATAACGTCACGACGCCGCTGATCACGGCGTTTCTCACCGCCGGATGCTTCGACACCGTCACGGTCATGATCCAGCGCGAGGCAGCACACCGGCTCTGCGCCCGGCCGGGAACGGCGGACTACGGCCTGCTGACCGTGCTGACCGCGTGGTATGCCGAGCTTGAGCTGCTGTTCGATGTGCCGCCGCACTGCTTCGTCCCCGCGCCGAAGGTCACGAGCACCGTCGTGCGGCTGCGTATGCGCAGCGCACCGCCTGCGGACGTGCAGGATGAAGCGCTGCTGTTCGCCGTCGTGCGCGCGGCGTTCAGCCAGCGCCGCAAGACGCTCATCAATGCGCTCGCGGCCGGCGTTCCCGGCTGCGACAAGGCGCGCGCCGCCGCGGCGGTCGCCGCCTGCGGCTTCGATGCGCGCGTGCGCGGCGAGACGCTCGATCTCGCGCAGTTTGCCGCGCTGAGCAATGCGCTGCGTGTCGAGCTGGGTTGACATAACAAGAACAAATCAGGGTATCCCATCGCGGGACGCCCTGATTTTTTCATGTATAATTTTCTGCTTTAGTTTACATAACGAATGGAACGGGAACTTTCCCTGCATACCGCCGGCTGCGCGCGCATACTGTGGTAGCAAACGCAGCAGGAGGGGAGCGCCATGCCATATGAGGACAAAAAGGCCGTGCCGCAGCGCCGGCCGCACGCGGTCACGCTCGACGAGCGCAGCCATCTGACCGTTACGGGGGTGGACGAGGTCGTGCGCTTTGACGACACGGAGGTGTCCATGCGCACGTCGCGCGGGATGCTCACCGTGCACGGCGAGGGGCTGCGCGTCGGCCGGCTTGCGATCGACACGGGGGAGCTTGCGATCGACGGTGCGTTTGACGCGCTCGATTACACGGAGGAGACGGTGTCCGGCGGCGGTTTCTGGTCGCGCCTGTTCGGGGGATGAAGCTGCCGCTGCTCGGTCAGCTTGCGCAGCTCATGCTCGGGCTCGGGCTCGGTGCGGCGCTCGGGCTGGCGTTCGACGTGCTGCGCGTGCCGCGCCGCCATGCGCGCAGCGCGGTTTTCCGCGCGCTGCTCGACGGCGCGTTTTGCCTGCTTGTGCTCGGGAGCGTGTTCCTGCTTGGCATGACGGCCGGCGACGGGCAGGTGCGCCTGTTTCTGTTCGCGGCCATCGCCGGCGGCTGGACGTGCTACTTTCTCTGGCTCAGCGGGCACATTTTCCCGCAGCTGGAGCGATCTGGCCGCCTGTGCGCGCGAAAAATGCGCCAGATCACGGCTCCGGGAAGAAAATTCATAAAAAAAGTTCTGTTTTTTGCAAAAAAACACTTCCAATCTCGCCGCAGATGTTTTAGAATAGACTGCATTACTGGACGCAGATACGATCCGGGGGGAGGTACTGCCGACCGTGAAATTCAAGAAGGCAAGCATATTTACCAAACTGGTCATCGCGGCGCTGATGGTGTACGCACTCATCAGTCTGGTCGTGGTGCATCAGCGCACGGCACAGCTTCAGGACCGCGCCGCGGCTCTGCAGCAGCAGGTGTCCGAGATGACCCAGTCCAATGCCGAGCTGCAATATCAGATCGACCACAGCGACGACGATGACATGCGCGAATCGGTCGCGCGGGAAAAACTCGGTCTGGTCAAGCCCGGTGAGAAGATTTTTTACGACACGAGTGATTGAGCAAGGAGAAACGAACCGTATGCAGGTGGAAGTCGGAGCAGTTGTGGAAGGTACCGTTACCGGTATCACGAAGTTTGGCGCGTTTGTGAGTCTGCCGGACGGCAAGAGCGGTCTGGTGCACATATCCGAGATTGCCAACACCTACGTCAGCGATGTCAACGAATTTTTGAAGCTGGGCGACAAGGTGAAGGTGCGCGTGCTGGCCGTGACGCCGGACGGGAAGATCAACCTGTCCATCAAGAAGGCGGAGGAAGCGCCCGCCCGTCCGAACAACCGCCCGATGAACGGCGGACGCCCCGGCGGCAGCCGCCCCAATAACGGCGGCGCACCGCGCGCTGCGCGCCCCAACCGTCCGGCTCAGCCGGCGGGGCAGGTCAGCGGCCCGAGCGGGGACGCCGCGTTCGAGGACCGGCTCAAGCAGTTCATGCAGGAGTCGGACAGCCGCATGGCCGGAAACCGTCTCTATAACGACCGTTCGCGCGGCCGCCGCCGCGGCGGAAACGGCCGCGGCTAAATCCCGCGCCGGAGCGTTAATACATGAAATATGAAAGCTCCTCCGTATGCAGCAGACATACGGAGGAGCTTTTTTGCGCTTTGAACGCTTTGCTCCCGGAGGTTTCGTCTTGCCTCACTGACACCGGTGTAGTATGATCGTGTTCAGATCTGCGGTCACAGAGGCTGACCGTTTCCCATCTGTACCCGGGAGGCATACATTGTGGAAGTTTATCTGAGTGAACACATCGCGCCGTCGGCGTATGCAAGACTGGCGCGCCATTTTGAGATCGTGGACAATTTCGACCATCCCGAGCGGCTCGCCGCCATGGTCATCCGCCGCGCGGTCGTGCCGCGGTCGGTCATCGCGCACGCGCCGAATCTGAAGGTCATCGCCATGCACGGCGTCAGCCGCGACACGATCGACACCGCTGCCGCCGCCGAGTTCGGCGTGCCGGTGCCGAATGTGCCGGGCCTCGGCGCACCGGCCGTCGCGGAGCTGGCCGTGGCGGATCTGCTGGCGCTCAACCGGCAGCTGAAATTTGTCAATAACGGTCTGTGTGCCGGGCGTTTCGACCATTTCGGCGCGGAGGAATTTGTCTGCCACGAGATGACCGGCCGCACGCTTGGCCTTGTCGGTACGGGCAACATCGCCCACCGCGTGGCGGACATTCTGCGCGCGGCGTTCGATGTGCGCGTCCTGTGCTGGAATCCGCGCCGCACGGCCGCCGAATGTGCTGCGTGGGGCTACGAACAGGTCGAGACCCTGCCGGAGCTTTTCCGGCGCTCGGACTTCGTGAACGTGAGCATCACGCTCTGCGATGCCACGCGCGGCCTCATCAACGCGCCGGTGTTCGCCGCGGCGAATCCGGAGCTGCTGCTCGTCAACACCTCGCGCGGCGGCATCGTCAACGAGCACGATCTCTACGTCGCGCTCACCACGGGGCAGATCCGCGCCGCGGCGAGTGATGTGTTCGCGCATGAGCCGCCGGCGAGCGATGACCCGCTCATCCATCTGGACAATTTCATTGCCACTTTCCACATCGGCGGCAGCACATACGAGTCGCTCGAGCGCGTGAGCAACCGCGCCGTGGACTATGTGTTCCAATATACCGGCGTCGCAGAGCGGTGAGGCTGTCGGCGCTTCCGGAGCAGGCAAACACTATAAAAACACCCGAGGCCGCAGCCTCGGGTGTCGTGATATTCCATCGTCAGATGGGCATGGTCAGCGAGTTTGCAATTTCCTGCACGATGGCCTGCGCCTCATACTCCTCGCAGATGCCAAGGATCTTCGCAGCCAGTTCCAGAGCGCCATACAGCATATTCCTTTACCCCTTTCATAGATTTCCGCCGCCGCCCCACACAACAGACGGCACCGGATGGTTGGTATTGCCGGTTACAGGAATATTTTATCGATAAAAATGCGGATTTACAACGGACAAACAGCGTAAAGTGTAACAAAATGATAGAATTTGTTGTGAATTTCGTCACAAATCGTTACGAAGCGGCCGCGCTCCTTGTACAATAACGACAATCTGCAGCTTTCTGCATCGGATGGCCCGTGCAGAGCACAAAGCGCCCGAAGCTTTCGCTTCGGGCGCTTCTTTTACAGGTTACACGGACATCCAGCCGGGCAGTGCATTGGCGATCGCGTCAACGATTTCCTTTGCCTTTTCTTCGCCGCAGCGCTCAAGGATGTCGGAAGCGAGGTCGAGGCCAATATGGATGGGTCCTCTGAATTCGGTCATGTTACTTTACCCCTTTCGTCAGATTTCCGCCGCCGTCCCACACAACAGACGGCACCGGATGGTTGGTATTGCCGGTTACAGGTAATACTGTAGCGGAAAAAGCGTCAAAACGCAAGTGACAAATCTTGTAGAGTGTAACATTTTGAACATTTTCGTCCAATTTTCCGAAACCGCTTTGTTTCTGGTTGAAATATCTCAACCAGCACCGCGTGATCCGACAAAATGTTGCATAATTGCGCACCGGTCGACGGCTTTCACAGGGTGAAACGGCATTATGGAAACCGGTTCTCCACATTATCAACAGACTTTTCAACACAAACGGGGTGCAATTAACGATGTTATGTTAACTTTGGCTTGATTTTCCCATTTTTCGGCGCTGTTCTTCCCTGCGCGCACAAGTGTGCGGCAAAGCGGCATCCTGCTGCGCTTTTGCCCTGCACGCGCCCAAACCCGCCGCCGTCTGTTCTGTGTTCTGCAAGTGCGCAAAACCCCGGGAGCAGAACGCTCCCGGGGCAGGTGTATATGATGGCTTTTTCGGGTGAGCAGTGCGTCGGTCACAGGCCGGTGAGGCGGCAGTAGCGCATCATGATGGCTGCGATCTGCGCGCGTGTGGCACCGCCGCTCGGGGCCAGATAGTCGGCGCCGTCGCTCGCGATGCCGGAGATGAGACTGTTGCCGACGGCCCAGCTCATGGCGGCGTATGCCCAGTTGGAGACGCTGGCGGCATCGGGGAAGCTGTTGAGCGATGCTGCGCCGCCGAGGTAGGCCGGCGCATACTTTTCGGTGTAGCCGTAGAGGAGAACGGCCATCTGCTCGCGGGTGATGAGGCCGTCGGGCGCGAAGGTCGTCGTGCTCATACCGGCGACGATGTCTTTGTCGTAGCCCCAGGCGACGGCGTTGTAGTACCATGTGCCGGGCTTGACATCCGTGAACGGCACGTAGTATTTGCTGTAGTCGGTCGTGTCGCCGGAGAGGTTATAGAGGATCATCACGATCTGTGCGCGCGTGCTGACCGTGTCGGGCGAGAACGTCGTCGCGTCAAAGCCGCTCATCAGACCGTGGCGCACGCAGTAGTCGATGCCCTCGTGCGCCCAGTTGGACGGGGCGGGCACGTCGCGGAAACGGAAGCTCGGGCACGCGGCACCGCCCGGACAGACCGCAGAGCCGGTGGCGGGGATGATCTCGGTTCTGGTCTGGCCGCAGACGGTGCAGGTGTAGGTGCGGACGCCGGGCGTGGTCTCCGTCGGCGCGACGGTCACGGTGCCCTCGCCCCAGACGTGGGTGTGCGGGCCGGTGGCGGGGATGACCTCGGTCTTGGTCTGGCCGCAGACGGTGCAGGTATAGGTCATGGTGCCGGGGTCCTTCTCGGTCGGCTCGGCGGTCACGGTGCCGCTGTCCCACTTATGGCCGAGCGCGGGCTTGGCGTTGCGCTTTTCGGTCGCGCCGCAGCCGCTGCAGGTGTAGAGGTCATAGCCTGCCTCCGTGCAGCTGGGTGCGATGTTCTTGGTGAAAACGAAAGTGTGCGCACCCGTAGCGGGGATGACCTCGGTCTTGGTCTGGCTGCAGACGGCGCAGGTGAACGTGCGCACGCCGGGGGTGGTCTCGGTCGGCTCCGTGGTCACGGTGCCGTTGTCCCACGTGTGCGCGCCGGTGGCGGGGATGACCGTGGTCGCAATGACGTCGCCGCAGTTGGCGCAGACGGTGTCGATGCGGCCGTCGGCCCCGCAGGTGGCGGGCACGGTGGTTTCCGTCGTGCCGTAGCCGGTGTGCAGGCACGCGCCCTTGCTGCTGACCTTGTAGCCCTGCCATGTGCCGTCGGTATCCAGCGTCCAGTTCATGGCGGGGTTGTAGTGGATGGTGACGATGGTGGGCTCAAAGCTGTGCTCGGCCGCGCCGCCGGGCTGGACCGTCGGGGGCGCGCCGTAGCAGCGCACGTCTTTGAGTGCCTTGCAGCCGGTGAACGCGTTGTGGCCGACGCTCGTCACGGTGCCGGGCAGCTTCATGTCCGCCAGCGCGGTGCAGTCCTGGAAGCAGGCGTCGGGGACGGCGGTCACGCCGCCGGGCAGCGTCACGTCCGTCAGCGCGACGCAGCCGTTGAAGGCGGAGTCGCCGAGCGTCGTCACGGCCGCGGGGATAGGCGCCTTGGTGAGCGACTTGCAGCCCTCAAACGCGCGCTCGCCGATGGCGGTCACCTCGCCCTTATAGTCGACGGTCAGCAGCTTCGTGCAGTCGTCAAAGCATTTGGCGGGCACGGCGGTAATGGCGGCCGGCAGGGTCATGCCGCTGAGACTCGCGCAGGCGTCAAACGCGCCGCGGCCGAGGGTCTGCAGCCCGTCGGGCAGCGAGACGGCGGTGAAGCTGTTGCCGGCGAGACCGAAATCGCCGATGGCGGTCACGGCCTTGGGCAGGGAGACCCCGTTGAGCTTGGAGCACAGGGCGATGCCATAGCGGCCGATGCTCGTCACACTTTCCGGCAGCGTGATCTGTGTGGCGGCCGGCAGGAAGAACAGCGCATAGTTGCTCACGTTCGTGACGCCGTCCTTGATGACGACCTTCGTGAGGTTGCCGTCAAGGTCGATTTTGGGCTTGGTGCCAACGATGCGGAGCATACCCAGCGCCTCATAGTTCCACCACGGGGCGAGGTTGCCCTCGGGGAAGTTGAAGTCGGGCATCACTCCGGTGCCGGAGATGGTCAGCGTCTTTCCGTCACGCAGAGAGCCCTTCACTTCCCAGTGCAGGCAGTTGTTCTCGCCGAAGTCGCCCGAGGTGGCCGCGGTCGCAAAGCTGCTGAGAATGGCATCCGTGTCAAGATCCGGGATCTCAAACTCCTCCTTGAGCTGCTCGATCTTCTCTTTGATGAGTTTTTCGGCAATCTCTTTTTTCAGATCGTCGATTTTACCGGCCGATGCGTTCACGGTCAGGCCGGAGAACAGTCCCACGACCAGAACCAGACACAGCGCCAGCGAGAGCAGGCGTTTTTTCATAGTTTCTTCCTCCTTACGGTAATGCTCCTGTGTACAACGGGAATATCTCTCTGTTGAAAATATAGCATACTCCCGGCAAAGTGTGCAATGGATGGGACGCAAAAACCGACAGATTTGTTACGAAACCACAAATCTGAGCAAGAATTTTACACGTTTTTTTGTCTGTGAACGCTTTCGGGCTGTTGCAATGGCGGGGCGCGTCCTGTATACTTGCTCTGTAGACATGTTTTTTGAAGTGTCGGATCCAGGAGGGAGGAACCTTATGAAAAAACGAGTGTTGTCGCTGCTGCTGTGCTTTGTGCTCGCGGCGGGACTGCTGAGCGTGTGCGCCCCGCCGGCGCAGGCGGGCACGATCGCGGATGCGTTTGAACTGTTTATCAAGCAGCCCGGTCAGATCAAAAAGCTCTTCAACCGCGAGGTCGCCCACGGTGACTGCGGCCCCGCCGGGGACGAGGCGAGCGTACATTATAAGATCTACGAAGTCACGAACCCCACCGTCGTGCAGGACAACCCCTTCCTGCAGCAGATCTGGCAGATCCATGATTACCGCGAGGACGCGCAGTATTACGGCGTGTACATCTTCGGCGACGGGAAAATGGCGGACTACGCGGCGACCGGCCAGAAAGCCCCGTGGATGGGCAACGTGACGGTCACGGAGTATAACGACAAGGGACAGAAGCTCGGCACAACCGTCGTGGAAAACCTCGGTGAGGAGTATCTCGCGCTGGCCTACATCGCCGACGGCACCGACGAGGAGTGGGACGGCCGCACCGAGCGCTACTCCGGCGTCACGAATGTCGGCGCGTATGCGTTCAAGGACTGCCGCTATCTCACGTGCATGTTCCTCAATGACGACATCACCACCATCAGCGAGCGCGCATTTTATAAAGACGAGTACCTCTCGGCCATCAATATGCCGCGCAAGCTCGAGCTCATCGACAAGTACGCCTTCTACGGCTGCGACACGCTCACGTTCGTGCGCGCGCGCAACTGCAGCCGTCTGCGCCGCATCGAGGACCATGCATTCTACAGCTGCACCATGCTCGCCGAGCTGCGCCTGCCGGAAGGCCTGACGTATATCGGCCCGTGGGCGTTCGCGTGGGACCGCATCCTCGGTCAGGAGGACACGACGCTCGGTCTGCCGTCGAGCCTGCAGACGATCAGCACGGGTGCGTTCGCGTTCGTCAACCACCACAAGAACCTCAACATTCCGGCCAATGTCACGAGCATCGGTGACTTTGCGTTCATGTGCGATTACTACATGAACAACCTCACCTTCAGTCCCGGTGACAAGAAGCTCACCATCGGTAAGGCGGCCTTCTTCGGCGACAACCACATGAAGACCGTCGACCTCTCCAACCGCGTCGCGCAGATCGACAAGTGCGCCTTCGCCGGCTGCGAGATGCTCGAGGAGGCCTACTTCGGCGACAAGATCGACACGATCGAGGGCCGCGCCTTCACGAGTCTGGATAACGCCATGAAGATCGCCGTCGAGAACGTGCTCAACGGCATCCTCCGCCCGGACGATACCGAGCAGAACGCCGATCAGGCCGGTGATATCAGCACGGCTCTGAACATGATCGCCAAGGTCACGAAGCTCAAGCGCGCCGTCTTCAAGAACGACCCCGCCAAGAGCATCTACGGCGCGGCGGACTCCAACCGCTCCTTCCCGGATGACTGCGTGGTCTATTACCCGCAGGGCAGCTACACGTGGCTCGCCGAGCTCAAGGACGACGGCACGTGGCAGGGCTACAAGACCGGCTTCTGGCACGGCGACCACATCGCCGCGTTCACGGACACGGTCGTCGCGCCCACCTGCACCGAGCAGGGCTACACGCACCACGTCTGCACGGTGAAGGGCTGCACCTATGCCCCCGTGGACGACACCTATGTCGCCGCCACCGACCACACCTGGGTCAAGACGCAGACGAACCCGCCCACCTGCACCGAAAAGGGCACGCAGTTTTATAAGTGCTCGGTCTGTGGCGCGACCCGCACCGAGAAGATCGCTCCGCTCGGCCATGACCTGAGCCGCTGCGATCTCAAGCCGGCCGCCACCTGCACGCAGCCCGGCCGCGCCGTCGGCACGTGCGCGCGCTGCGGTGTGCAGATCGACGAGGTCATCCCCGCTAAGGGGCATGACTACAGCTACGCTGAGACCAGCGTCGCGCCCACCTGCACCGAGCCCGGCCACTACAAGGGCACCTGCCCGACCTGCGGCAAGGACTATGACGATGTCGTTCCCGCCCTCGGCCACGACTGGGGCGAGTGGGTCACATCGATCGAGCCGACCGTCTCGACTGTCGGCTACCGCTATCATGTCTGCAACCGCGACGGCTGCGGCTACCGCGAGGGGGAGGACATCCCGAAGCTGCACACCCACACGTGGGATGCCGGCGTCGTGACGCAAAAGCCCACTGCGGCCGAGCCCGGCGTCAGGACCTATACCTGCACCGTCTGCGGTCAGACCAGGACGGAGGCCATCCCCGCAACCGGCGTGCCGGAGACCTGCAACGGCGGCCCGGCCTGCCCGGGCTACGCCTTCCGCGATATGCCCGCGCCGAGCATCTGGTCGCACGCGGGGCTGGATTACTGCATTACCCACGGCTACATTGCCGGCACGTCGGCAACGACCGTCACGCCGGACGGCGAATGCACGCGCGCCATGATCGTGAGCATCCTCTACCGCGTGCAGGGCGAGCCCGCGAAGGTCAACGGTTATGAGCTCAAAAAGCTCGCCCCGCCGTTTGACGACGTGGAGCGCGGCCGCTGGTATACCGACGCCATCTGGTGGGCGAAGCTCACGGGCGTCGTCTCCGGCATGAGCCCGAGCACCTTTGCGCCCGACGATCCGATCACGCGCGCGCAGCTTGCGGTCATCCTCTATAACTACACCCAGCAGTTTGCGCCCGAGAGCCTGACGGAGACGGGCTCGCTCACCGGCTTCCCGGATGCGGGCAGTGTCCCGTCGTGGGCGCGCACGGCGATGGCGTGGGCCGTCGGCAACGGCCTGATCTCCGGCGTCGGTGAAAACGGCGTCTCGTACCTCAGACCGGAGGGCTGCGCCACGCGTGCGCAGGTCGCGACCATTCTCATGAACTACGGCAAGGCGCTGGGCTGAGGTCAAGCCAATAGAAAAAGCTCCGGAAGCGTTTTTCGCTTCCGGAGCTTTTTGCTCTCTGCATAGTTTACATAATTACGTGATGTTTTGCTTACGCTGCCTGATGATAGCGCTCTTTGTCGAAAAGGTTTACATAAGATTATCCCTTTCTGCCGCGCAGTATCGCCGCGATCGTCACGGCGCTGTATCCGCTCTGCTGCCAGAGGTCGTCGGGCACCGTGCCGCCGTTGCGCAAAATGAGCGTGATCTGGCGCCGCGCATCGCTGCGCGCGGCCGTCTGTGCCTTGTCGCGCGCGGCCTTTTCCTTTTCGGCTGCGGTCTGCTCGGCCTTGGCCTTCTTGTCGGCGGCGGCTTTGGCGGCGGCTGCGTCTCTGGCCTGCTGCTGCAGCTTGCTGTCTGCGCGGTCGTAGGCGGCGTCGTCCATGTCGAGCAGCGCCGCGATCTGCGCCTTCGTCACGCCGTCGCGGCTGTCGGCGGCGTCGAGCATCCGGTCAATGGCACTCAGGCGTGTCTTGTGCTCGCCGCTGTAGCGCTCGTAGGCCAGCTGCGCCAGCTCCGGCAGCTTGCCTGCGAGCATGGCGCGGTAATAGCCGCCCGCCTGCTGCGCCGCCGCTACTGCCGCCGTCGAGGCCTGACCGCCCGTCAGCGCGGCCGCCTTGCCGAGGGCGTTTTCCGCCGCAAGCTCCGCCTGCCGCTCGTATTGCTGCCGGTAGGCGGCGTAGAGCTTGTCCGACGCGGGGTCGTAGTCAAACTGCTCGCCGAGCAGCGCGTCGAGCATCCGGTCGATCTGTTCGCGGCGGTCTGCCGTGCCGCGCTCTGTCAGCAGCGCCTCGGCCTCGCGGCGGTGCGTGTCGTCATAGTCCGGCACGTCCTCGATGGGAAGGTACTGCGCATAGTCACTCGTCTGTTCCTGACCGGCCATGCCCTCGCCGCGGATCTTCGCGTTGCGCTGCTGCTCATAGACGGCGGCAGCCGCGTTGTCGCCGCGCCGGGCCGCCTGCTCCATGAGCGCGGCGTAGTCGGTGTCCTTGTCGTATTTATATTTTGTCGCCATAGGTTCTCCTTTCCTCAGTGCTGCGGTCCGGCGGCGGTCTCCGTGCGCGTGAGCGATAAAAGCCGCCACGCTCCCGTGCCCGTCAGCCGCAGGCGAAAGTGGTCGCACCGGCGCGGCAGTACCGGCAGGGTGAACGAACGCTTTGCACCCGCCGTCACGTTTGCAAGCGTGTGCCACTGTCCGTCGGAGTCATACTGCGCCGCCGCCGTGATGCTTGCGCCCGCCTCGGCCTCCAGCCGCAGCTGCACGCGCAGCAGCCGCTTGCAGTCCGGGCTGCCGCTGGTAAAGTCGCCCGTTTCGAGCAGGCTCTCCATCTGCGCCGTGCTGCCCGCGCCGAAGCGCCACACGCCGCGCGTATCCTGTGCATAGAGCGCACCGCCGCACTGCGCAAAGCCGCGCGCGTCAAAATCGTCCTCGCGGCTCCACAGACCGCTGCGCGTGTCGTATACGAACAGGTGCCGGACGCTCCGCTCGTCGCGCGCCGAGAGATACCAGCGTGTCCCGTCCGTGCCGGCGACACCGTGCGTGAGCGTGCGCCCGAGCGCGTCGCCGATGCGCACCGGCCGTCCGCCCGCCGTGCGCGCCGCGCCGACGGGGGAGAGGTAGTAGAGCGTCTCGGCCGCCGTCACGAGCGAGCGGCCGGAGTCCTGCTCCGCGCCGAGCGCGGCCGAGGCCACGAGCTGGAAGTTTGTAGGCCGCGTGCCGTAGAGCCGGCAGAGTCCGCCGGGCTTGAGAAACACCACGCCGCTGCCCGTCGCCGCGCAGCCGGAAAAATCCCCCGGCGCGCCGGCGTCCACGCTCCACGCCGCCGTAGCGACCGCGCCGTTTTCGTCCGCCTCATACCAGAACCAGCTCAGCGGATCGCCGAGCTTTGTGCACCACACGCTGTCGTGTGCGCATGCCCAGAGCCGGTTGCCGTAGCTGCACGCGTGCTGCGCATCGGGCACGCGCCGCGTGATCGTGACGCCGTTGACTGCGCCCGCGCGCACGAATGTGTCCGGGTCAAAGCGCAGCCGCGCCCCGTCGATGCCGCGCAGAATGTACGTGCCGTTGTTGCGCACGTCACCGAAGCCGCTGAGCGTCACGGCGTCGCCTGTGCGAAAGCTTGCGTCAGCGCCGTCGGCCACGAGGATGCTCGCGCGCCCGTCGCCGTCCGTGTCCGCGCCCGCAAGCGTCACGCTGCCGCTCCAGCTTGGCTCTGCGCTGCCGAACGTGCCGTCCGCCGGACGGAACCAGACCTTGTCCGGCCAGATAAGCACCGTGCCGCCGAGTGCTGCGAATACCTTCGGCGTGTCCGTGAGCGTGCAGCCAGGCACGGCCTTTCCGTTATAATACAGAGTCGTGCCGGCGCACCAGAGCAGTCCGTCTCCGGCTGCAAACAGACCGTTCGGCGTGCCGCTGCACGGGTAGATGCGCGTGCGGCCGGGGCGTGTCGAGAACAGGGGACTGTCCGCTGCCGAGCCGTTGGTCATCTCGTAGATGCCGCCCTCGGGGCAGGACGGGCGGTGGTCGTAGCCGCGAAAGTCCGTCTGCACATGGCGGACGGCAGCCATGCGCCGCGGAAATGTGGGTAGATACATGCCTTGCCTCCTTACAGGTTGAGCGGCTCGCCGTTGTGATACAGCTCGCCGCACAGGTCGATCTTCCCGGCCGAGAGCATCAGCTCCGGCAGATCGCCGCGCGTTGCGGAGATCACCGCGCCGCTCTTGTGAAAGATGAGATATTTGCGCTCGAGGCTGTTCTGGCTGCCGATGTGCAGCGTGTCGGCCACGGTCGTGATGCCGTTGAGGTCGATCTTGTCGGCCGAGAGCGCGATGCTGCTGTCGCCGTTGTTGATGGCGGCGACGATGGCCGCCGCATTCACGCCGTCGGCATCGGTCACGAGCGCGATGCGTGCGCCCTGATCGCTCACGGTCTGCTCGAGCGCGGCGACATTGCCCTCGGCCGACGTCAGGCGTGTCTGCAGGGTGCCGGCGTCGAGGCTCAGCTGTGTGATGCTGCCGTCCGCGCCGTCGATGCGCGCGCGGATCGGCGAGAGCAGCCGCGAGAGCGCCGCGGCGTTGAAGTTTTCCGCGCCGAGGTTCGACAGCGTGTACTGCAGCGCCTCCAGCAGCCGCGGCACGGTCTCCTCCAGTGCCGCGAGCCGCTGCTCGACGGTTTCGTGGCCGGTGCGCTCCGGCAGGGAAAGCTCCAGCGGGGAATAGTCCGTCATGCGTCGTCATCCCCTCCGCCGTGCTGTGATATGTCTGCGCGCAGCACGGCGATCGCCCGCACGAGAAACTGCGGCAGCGGCGCGCCGAGCGCACCGGCGTTTTCGACCACACTGCCGAGCTCTGTCAGCAGATACCACGCCGTCACGAGCGGGCACAGCAGCACGTCATAGTGTGCGCCCAGTCCCGGCACACTGCCGAGCAGCGCCCGCAGCGCGAAGTCCAGCAGCGCCGCCACCAGCACGCCCGCCACGCTGCCCGCCTTGTGCCACAGTCCCTCGCGGGCGCAGCGGCTGCTCCATGTGCCTGCGCGCAGAGCGGCAGCGCTGCCGGTGGCATAGTCGAGCAGCATGGCCAGAAACCAGGCGGCCGCAAGCCACCCGGTCCAGCCCCAGAACGCCGTCAGCGCTGCGGCGGCCGCTGAGACCGCCGCTTTGATCGTTGTGAGTCTGTCCATTTATGTCTCCTTTTGTTCATCTACCATGCGCTGGCACACGATCATCGTGCGCAGCATATCCTCCGACACGTCGAGTTTCCCGTCCGTGTTTCCCTGCAGTGCGCCGCGGTCGATGAGCCGCTGCGCGTCGGCGCGAGCCCATTGCGGCATCTCCGCCACGGAATCGTAGCGCGGCATATCCGGCACCTCCTCCCGATCTTCCTTTGCCATCGCCTCGGCGACGTCGCGCCGAAAGCCGTCCATCGTGCAGCCTGTGTGATGCTGTTGCCACAACAGCTCAGGGTCGGCGTGGTTGCTCGCCACGCCGCGCCGGTGTCCCTCGGCGTGCCCGATGATTACGCCGTCCGCCACCGGATCAAGGCCGTACTTTTTGCACAGCGCGGCAAACAGCGCCACGGCCGTGCGGTACGTGCCAGCGATCTGCTCCGCCGCCTCGTCACGGGTCATGCCCGCGCTCGGCTCGGTCATTTCTACCCCGATGTGTGTAGAATTGGCGCTCCCACCGCAGTGCCAGCCGCGCATCTCCCACGGCAGGAGCTGATACACCGTGCCGTCCGCCTGCGCGGCGGCGTGCACGCATACGCTCTGCCCGCCCGGCTGGTACTGATCCATGTAGCGCACCAGCGCTCTTGCCGACGGCTGCGGTGTGCCGACGCTGTGCAGCATGATGCCGCGCGGTGTCAGCGGCGCACCCGCCTGATAGCACTTGTTTTGCGTCACAAACGCCGGAATGATCTGCATTCCATCGCCTCCTTATTCGATCGGTTCGTCGATCGTGATGATCAGGTTCGCACCCTTACCCTTTGCGCTCACGCGGAAATACGCCGCGGAGGCGGGCACGTTGCTCGCCGTTTCCGTCACCTGAAACGTCATGGCCGTGGTGCTCTCCGGAATGCTGCTCGGGTAATAGACGCTCGTGTCGATCTTTTTTGCCGGCATGACGTTACCGAGCAGCTGGAATGTGCTGTCGTACCATCCGACGCGGGAATGTTCTTCCGTCTTTGAGAATATGATCCCGTCGCCGCCGATGCGGTAGATGTGCTTTGTCACATTCCCGGACAGCGGAATGAAGCCGGTCGTCACAAACCCGTTTTCCTCCTGTACGGCTCCGGATGACGACAGGTTATAGCCCTCCTGATACGGCAGGGATACGCCGCTGCTGTCCACGGCTGTGGGCACAACGTTTGTGTACGTCACGGGCTTCGATGCCGTTGCCGTGATGGTGATGTCTCCGGTCACGCGTGCGACGGACACCACGCCGGTCTCGGCATTGTATGCCGTCGCCGTGATGTCCGTGCCGCCCATGCTGACCCTGACGGTGTCGAAGCTGTACCCGTTTTTCGGCGTCAGCGTGGTCGTGTATGCCGCGCCGTCTTCGACGGCGGTCGCGGCGTTGCTGCCGGAGCAGCCGGTGAGCGTTGTCCGGACGGCGCGCATGATCACCGCAAAATCGAACGACAGCGTGCGGTCATAGCCCGCGCCGTAGCAGAATGAGTAGATCTTTTTCTCCGCCGGATCAATGACGTTGACGGTGAACGCCGTGTCGGTCGCGCCCGGCGCCTTGCTATAGGTCGTCTCCTCGCCGAATTCGATCCGGTTGCTGTCCGGCAGGTTGTTTTCGCCCACTTCGTTTGTCCGGTAATAGTTGGCGGACGGGCAGCAGATGCGCAGCGCCGCCATCTGCTCCGTCGGCGGGTCGGACTGGGAAACGTTGTCCGGCACAACGTAGATCCTGGACGTCTTGAAGTTGTGCAGATGCCCGTGGAAATTCCCGTAGCAGACAGCGCCGTTTTTCCCCGCAAAGGAGACCGTCTCGCCGCCGATCGTGACGCTGCCGCCGTCCAGATACGCCTTGAGCACCTTGCCGCCCGCCCGCGCGCTGCCCCAGTCCAGCGGGTAGTGTCCGAGGATCACAAAGCCCCACGCCGAGCTGTCTGCTTTGCTGCCGAGGTCGGCAAGTGTCTGCGCGAACCACAGCAGCTGTGCCTCCGAGAGCGCGTTGGCCGCGTTTTCTCCGCCGGTGATCTCGCCCTCGACGGTGTTGAGATTGATGATGCGCAGCTTCTTTCCGGGAAGATCCCGGTAGCAGTATCCGGCCTCCGCGCTGCCGTAGACCGCGCCCGTGTTGTAGTTGGAAAAATACTTCCGGATCAGCGCCGCGCCGTACAGATTCGCGAGGCTTCCGGTTTCGGCCGCGAAGTATTCGCCCGTGTCGTGGTTTCCGGGCGTCCAGAGCTGCGGGATGCCGCGCAGTCCCTCCTCGAGCCAACGGTGAAACTCCCTGCACTGCGCCTCGAACTGCGCCGTCGTGGTCGTCTTGTACCCGAAGGTGAGATCGCCCAAAAACGCCGCAAAATCCAGCGGCGTCACGTGCGACAGCGCCTTGATCGCGCGGCAGGCGTCCATGTTTCCGGCCTCGATGTTTGCCTTCCAGCTCGTGGATTCGTCGGTTGCGTGGTGTGCATCAGCGACCGTCACAAAGACGATGCTCGACGCAGTCTTCACGGCCTGTACCTTCTGCGCCAGCGCGAGCACGCCGTCCTTGACGTAGTCCGGGATGTCAGCGTGGGCGATCTGGTCACCGGTCGTGATGCCCCTTACCGCCGCGCCCATCTGCGCGATCCTGTACGTTTCTGCACCGCCTGTTTTCTCGCGGATGGCGTCGGCGATGTCCTGCACGGAGGCTTCTTCGTAGAGCTTTTTCATCAGTAGCTCACCTCCGTGCCGTCGGCGATCGTCACGGTCTGCGCCGTGCTGCCGTCGTACATAACCGTCGTGCCGCCGATGCGGATCGTCAGCGCCTTCGGGTTCGGCAGTGCGGCGGGCGCGATGTTCTGCGTCATCAGCTCGATCCTGACCGGGACATCCCAGACATCGCTGGTCGTTTTCGCCTGAAGCTTGACGACGCAGAACGTGTGCCGCTCGGAATCGGCCACGAGCGACGAGAACGTGAGGATGCCGTTCGTTGCACCCTGATAGAGCATCAGAAAGTGTTCGCCTTGAAACTCGAGCTGCGCATAGACGCGGTGCGTCGGATTTGCGCTGACGTAGGCGTGCAGCTCCGCCGGCGTCATGTCGGCCGTCGTGCCGGACAGATCGCCGCCGACGTGAAGGATGCGCGTCTGCTGTGCCATGCCGTCGAGCTTTTTCTTGTCCGCTGCCGACATCAGACCGGCTGCCGCCGGCGTTGCCTCCGCTTGTCCGGATTTTTGGTCCCATGCCGCCGCCCGCTCCGCCGTGATGCCGTCGAGCACGGCCTTGTTCGCGTGCCGGTGGCGCATGGCGGAGTTGATGGCGATCTGATGGCTCTGCCCAGGCGACGGGACGGCGGCGCCGTTCGTGCGCTGGTGCCACTTTGCGTATTCGTCGAGTGCGGCGTTGAACAGCGCCATGCTGTCGGCGTAGTGCGCGGTCTCGTGTGCGGCGTAGTCGCACATGGCGATGACGTAGTACACGTACAGGCGGTCAAACGGCGCCGGCACGAGCAGCACGGTGCCGCGTTCGGTGTCCGCGTCATAGGTCACGCACTGCTCGGGCGCTGCATCGAGGATGCGCATCTGGATCATATGCTCGCACTCGTTGAGCCACTGGATCTTTGCCGCGTCGTCCCACGCGTTCGGGCAGATCGCGTCGATGCGCGTGAGCGCCTGCTGAAGCGTCGCCATGCTCAGAGCCCCAGCGCGCCGCTCTCGGCGGCAAAGCGGGCGGTCTCGCGCTCGATGAGCGCGCCGGTGCGCGCATCCTGCGCCTCACCCTGCGCGAGCACGAGGGCAAAGCGGCGCGCGATCGTCACGTCCTCGCCGCGCGGGATGCGCACGGTCTCGCCGTTGACGGTCACGACCTTGTCCTCCTTGTAGCTGCCGTTGTCACGAAACAGGTGCACGGTCACGGGCTCGCTCAGCCAGGCCTCGGCGGCGCGGTCGGTCATTTTTCTGGTTGCCATAGTGTATTCCTCCTTGTTGTAGGTGCGCCTCCCGCCGTAAGGCGGGAGGGTCAACTTGTAAAGAGCCTCGCAGAGTTTCGCCGCCGGAGCGGCGAAAGAAAGCGAAATCATTTTCTCAGGCGACATGTGCGGCTGAGAAAATACTTCTCGGCCTGCAAACGTGCGAGCTGTCCGCCTTCGGTGGACAGCGAGTGCGATGCAGTCAGGCCGCAATCCCTTTCTGTCAAAAAAGCAAAACTTTTTTGACAGCCTCTGCCTCCCGCCGCAAGGCGGGAGGCACTGGGTGGATTTCTTTACTCGGTGTAGGTGCTGCAGGTCTCGATGCGGCGGATGGCGCTGTCATCGAGGCGCACGGCGACCTTCGTGGCCTTCCAGCCGACGCTTGCGCGCTGGTTGAGCGGGTCGCCCGTACCGGCAGAGCCGAGCTGCTTGACGATGTGCTCAAGCCCGCCGCCGGTGATCTCGGTCGTGCCGTAGCCGTCCGCGCCGAGCACGAGCGTGACGTACACGTCGCGTCCCTGCGCACCGGCCTCACCGGGGTAGAGGATGGCGTTGTCCTCGACTGTGACCGGGGCGTCGACGGTCATGGAGCTCGCGGTGTTTTCCTTGACGGTCACGCAGGCGTTGCCGATGAGCACCTGACGGCCGACGAGCGCGCCGGGCTTGACCGTGCCGCCGTCGAATGCGACGGTGGTCTTGCCGCTCACTGCGCCGTTTGCGAGCAGCGTGCGGCTGTCGGCTGCCAGATCCTCGGCGTGGAAGATCTTCGCCTCCGTGCTCTCAACGAAGCGGCAGCCCTCGATCTTGCCGATCTCGCCCTCGTACATATGCTCCGTGTCCACGTACTGGTGCGGCGCGAGCCACTTCGGGTCGTTCATGAGGTCGTATGCCACGTCGGGGTGGATGATGACCGGGAACGCGCCGTCGATGCGGCGGCAGTTGGCGTTTTTGAGTGCGCGCACGGCGCGGCGGATGCAGTCGACGGTCAGGTAGTTGTTGTCGGCAGCGCCGGCATTGCCGCCGCGCAGCAGGTAGCGGGCGGACACGGACTCGTCGGCGTACTGCACGTTGTCGCCGCCGACGAGCACCTCGCGCGTGATCGTGTCGAGCGTGCGTCCGGCCTGTGCGCCGAGCAGCTTTGTGGCCATGGTGAGGTTGTTGTCGATGGCGGTCAACAGCAGCAGGTCGCTCATCTGGATGTAGCCGCCGTACTGGCGCACGGCCGCCTCGACGGTGCTCATGCTCAGACTCTGGCCGTCGGGGGTCACGCCCTCGGTCAGGGCGGTCAGCGCCTTACCGAGCGGGGCGAAGCGGCGAAACTGGATCGTCTTGCCGCCGTTTGCGGGGATGGGGTGCTTCTGCGCGAACTGATCGTGCACGAGCTCGGGCTCGGCCGCATCGATGAGGTAGTCGGAATAGAACGTCTTCATCTCCTCGGTCAGGCTCTGCTGGGTGGTCACCTGCGTGTTTGCGTCAAACAGGCGCAGGTCCATGCGGATGTTTTCCATACTCATGTCTCCTTTTTTCTCTGCTGTCCGCTTCCGGGGACAGCGGCGGGGCAGCACCCGGCCGCTGCGCTGCCGTTGGATTCCTCCTGTGCGGGGGTGCGGCCGGTGTCCTCCGCAACGTGGCCGGGGTAGGCCGCGGCCAGCTGCCGCAGACCTGTCACGGCCACGGTAAACGCCGCGCGCACATCGGTCCGGTCGTCCGCTGCGATGGCTGCGTGTCCGGCGCTGAGCGTCCGCTGCACGCCCTGCGCGCCGAGCGTGTCGAGCGCACCCGCCAGCGCGCACATGAGTGCGGATGCTCCGGCGCACACGATGTCGCTGCCCGGGCAGTACGCCGCGTGTCCGTCCGCGCGCAGCACGCACCGGCCGTTCCGGCAGATGTACGCGAAGCGGGTCACAGGCTCAGCTTCACGCGCTCGCCGCGCTCTGCGCGCGCGGCAAGCTCCGCACGGTCGGCGCGGCTCATGCGCGACACGTCCGGCCGCACCACGATGCCCGCGCCGCCGCTGCCCAGCCCGTTTTCGGCCGGGCGCAGACCGCGGGCGCGGATGTGTTCGCTCACGCGCTGCTCGGCGCTGCGTCCGGCGCGCAGACAGGCCGTCTCCAGCAGCGCCTGCGCGTGCAGCGCAAACCATGCCGTGCGCACGTCTATGCCCGCGCGCAGCAGCGCGCAAAACCGGGCATCGTTCAGCGCCGCACCCAGATCAAAGTCCGGGCACTGCACCGTCAGCGCGTCCGCCTCGCGCGACCAGCGCGCGGCGGTCTGCTCGGCCGCGCGGCGCATATTCTGCTCCTGCCTGCGCTCGATCGCGCCGCGCAGCGCGCCGACGGTCACGGTCTGCTCGGCGGCTTCCGCCGGCGCTTCGGTCTGTGCCGCGGCGGGGGCGGTCTGCCCGGCTGCGGTCATGTTGTTTTCCTCCATGCTCTACTCTCCCTTCTGCCCTCAGCGGGCGTTTGCTGTGATGATGCGGTTTTTCTCCTCCTGTGCTTTCAGCAGCGGGTCGGCGCCCGTATTCGTGGCCGCGTCCGGTGTCTCCGGCTGCTGCGGCGCGATGCTGCCGCGCACGGCCTCGAGCACCTTGTCGCGCCCGGGAAACTGCATCATCTCCAGCATCGGCACGGCCTGCTGCGCGAAGGCGGGGTTAAAGACCCCGAGCTGGTACAGCTGCCGCGCCAGCTCGTTTTGCGATGCGGTCGCATACGGGCTCTCCTTTTGCGCGTGCACGGACACGTCAAAGGCCGGCGCGCGGCAAAGCGCCCCGCCGTCCGTGTCCATGCCCACGACGCGGGCGCGCAGCCCGGCGTTGGAGTAGGTGCAGAAGGTGTAGCCCTGTGCGCCCGGCGCCGCCACGCGAAACGGGCGCGTCTCGGTGTAATAGGCGCGGATGAGCTCGATCACGAGCTCGACCACGCGCTCAAACGCGCGGTAGCTCGCGCGCAGCGTGTCGCGGCTGGATTTGCTTCCGGCCTCCTGCAGCGCTGCGATGGCGCTCGCCGCCGTCACGCCGCCGGACACGCTGCCCTGCGTCACATCGCGGCTGTTGCTCGTCTCCTTGAGCTCGTTGATCTTGAGCTGCAGCATATTCACCCACTGCCCGTCGAGGTTGTAGAGGCTGATCTGGCGCAGGCGCTCCTCGTCGATGCTGCCCTCGACCTCGACGAGCGGCTTTGACCAGTCGAGAAATTCCTGCGCGTTCACGCCGCAGCCTTTTTTCACCCAGAAGCGCGGCGTGGAGGCCTTCATGCTCATCTCGAGCAGGTTGCCGCTCAGCCGGTCAATATACTGCTGCGGATCTTTGCTCACGGCGATCATGCCGAAGCCGCACGGCGTTCCGGCCTCGGGGTAGAGCACGTCGAACACGACCGGGTACTGCCCATGGGGGTAGAAGCCCCCGGCCATGGCGGGGTCGTTTTCGCTCGCGTAGAGCAGGTCGCGCCCCGTGAATTTCACGAGGTGCAGCGCCGTGCCGCCGCCGGGCAGCGGCTTTTTGTAGTACCAGTCGACGACGATGCTCTTGTTCGACGTGTCCACCGCGTCGTCGTAGAGATACTGCGCCAGCTCCACGCCGCAGCTTCCGGGACGCGCCTCCGGCCACGCGGCCGCGATGTCGTCGTTGTCCATGAGCGCGCACACGAAGAGGTTGCGGCTGGCCTGAATGTCGGTAATGCCCGGCTCCCAGAACAGGTTCAGCAGGTCGAGCTGCCGCACGGCCACGTCGCCGAGACCGCCGCTGCCGGCGCTGTCCCAGAACACGCCGTAGGCCGCGCACCCGTGCTTGAGCTTATACCACCACGCGTCCGACCACACCTGCTCGAAGTGCGTCTTTTCCAGCACCGCCGGCACGATGGCCGACAGCGCCTTTGCGTCCGGCTCATCTTGCTCGCTGCGCGGCAGGATCACCGCCTCCGGAAAGCTGTCCATCGCGTCGGCGTGCTTCGAGACGATGGCGTTGAACAGCCACGCGCTCGTCGGCTCTACCACGTCGGCGCCCTGCTCGCGCCGGCGGTCGCGCAGGTACTGCCAGTGCCGCAGACGGTACCACTGCTCGTCGGCGATGATGCGCGCCTCGAGTGCGCGCTTGCCGTCTTTGTAGCGGCGCAGCAGCTGCGTGCCGCGCGCCACGTCGTCCGGCGTGATCATGGGCGCGGCCATATCCGGCCCGAGCGGCTCTGCCGTACCGGCCGCCGCAAACATCGCCGCCGCATCCGCCGCGCGGTAAGGCATGGGGTTCGTTTTCTCGTTTGTCATAGACTCTCCTTTGCTGCCGTTTCCGGCGAAATGGTTTACATAACTTTTTGCATTTTGCGAGAAAAAGAGACTGCCGTCGCAGCCTTTTCCTGTTTACATAATTAATCACGGCTCAGAGGGTCGAACACTTTTGGCGTCCGCTGCACCACGGGCCGCGGCGCGATGGGGTCGGACTGGCACAGATACCGGATCTCGTCGGCGATGTGGTCCTCCTGCCGTGTGTCCACGTCCTCGGGCGCGTGCGCGTCGTAGCGCAGCAGCGGCAGCGTGCGCCGCGTGTCCCGGCAGTTGCGGAACACGTACAGCAACGGCAGTCCCGCCGCATCGAATGCCAGCCGGTAGTGCACCTGCATCCAGCCGGGCAGGCGCTGGTGGTCGCCGGGCTCGAAGTACACGCCGTACCGGTCGGCAATGTCGGCGATGCTGTCGCCGCGCGATGCGTCCCAGATTGCGGGGTCTGCCACGCCCCGGATGTCCCGTCCGCGCAGATAGGGGTGCGTGGTCTCGGTGGCGCGGATCTGCGTGAAGATCTGCTCCGGCGTCCAGCGCACGCCGGTGTCCGGCTCGCCGGGCACGCAGCCATACAGCTCGAGAATGCGGTACAGCCGCCCGTCAAAATCCACCGCCCACCAGCCCACGGAAAACGGCTTTGCATACCCGAAGTCGAAGCTGCGGTATACCCGCCATGTGTCCGGAATGTCGAACGGCTCGATCACGTGCGTCCACTTTCCGTCGGCGTAGTGCGCGGGGTCGTCGCGCCATTCGGCGAACACCTGCCCCTCGTATACGTTCCAGTCGCCCTCAAGATGCGCGCGCCGCTTTGCCGGCGGCAGCGCCTCGAGCCGCTTGAGATAGCCGGGGTCGCGCTGCATCAGCACCTGATTGTCATAGACCTTTGCCGGTATGAACACGTAGTCTGCCGGGTCCTCTCCGTCCCGGAACGCCCGGTCGATGAACAGGCGCTTGATGTAGGCGTGGCCCGGCCCGCCGGGGTTGCAGGTGTAGTAAATGCGCGGTACGAAATCCGTGCGCGTCGTGCGCAGGCAGGTCGCGATGAACGTCAGCCAGTCGGGCTCAAAGTTTGTCGCCTCCTCGAAGCCGATCACCTCGTACTCCTGCCCCTGATACTGCGCGCAGTCGCTGTCGTTGTCGCAGTAGCCCATCACGAGCCGCGACCCGTTCGGGAACCGGAACGCGCGCTCGGTGCTGCTCCACGCGGCGTATCCCTCAAGCTCCCGCTGCAGCGGCAGGATGTGGTTTGCGCGCAGCTCCGCCAGCGTCCGGCGCAGCAGCAGGAGCTTTAGTCCCGGGTAGCGCATGGCGAGCATGACGAGCTTGCGCCGCATGGCCCAGCTCTTGCCGCCGCCGCGCGCCCCGCCATAGGCGACATTTGCCGCCTCTGCGCGGAAAAATTCCTGCTGGCGCGGACTCGGCGTCTCGCGCCGCAGCACCTTATAAATGTAAGGTTCGTTTTTGCGTGCCATTGCGCCACCTCACCGGCTCCATTGCTCGAGCGCGCCCTCAAAGCGCAGCACCTGCGGCTCTGCCTCGCCGGTGTCCTTGTCGCTCGCCTGACTGAGCACCATCCCCGCCGCCTTGAGCCGCAGCTCCGGCTTCACGGCCGTGTCGGCCGCCATCTCGGCCAGCTGCTCGAGGATGCGCGCCTTTTCGTCCTCAAGGTCCATCATGTCCCGCGCTCCCGGTATGAGAGCACGTAGTCCTCGCCCTCGGCCGCCGCCGCGAATTCATAGCGCGTGAGCGCGTCGTGCACATCCTGCTTCGGCAGCCGCAGCGTGCCGCCGTCGCCCCGGCGCACGCACAGCGCCGCCATGATCGCGCCCGCGAGCCCCAGCAGCTCCTCGTAGGCCGCGCGCTGCGTGCGCAGCTTGCGCCGCAGCGCCGCGTTTGTCTCCTGTCCCATGTACCATCCTCCTTTTGCGTTTTTTTCTGCCCGCCCAGCCGCCAAGCGCCCGCTCAACCGCAGAGCATCTGCCCAGCCGCCAAGCACCTACCCAGCCGCCGAGCACTCGCTTACCGCGCCCCGGCTGTCCCCACACCCATCTGTTGATCTTGTTCCTCTTCTGGCGGAATGGTTTACATAATGCTTTGCATGGCTTTCTTTTGCGGCAGCTGTGCGGTTTTTTGGCGGTCGTATTTGCACCATGCGGTGTGCACCCCTTCTATTTCCATTTTATTATGCATTTGCATATATGTCAAGCGAAGTGTTATCTCGCTTTCACTTTTCCGCGGATGCAGATGTCACCGGCTCGTGTCATAAGTCCGGAACTGTCCGGCGTTTCGGTTGACATAACGATGAATTCTGCTTTTGCTTATTTTCTTTTCGTCCCCACTTTGTGCGTCAAACCCGGTCAGAATTCGCTGTCGCGCTCCACAGAAGCTGGAAAGGAAAGCAAAAAAGGTTGCAATCTCGTAACACTTGGTGTAAAATATGCATCTGTGTGTGCGTGTTATGTCAACACTCAGCAAAATCCGGAACAGAGGGTATCATCTATGAAGAAACGAATTGTCAGTCTGGCGCTGACGCTGTGCCTGCTCGCGGGGCTGCTGCCCTGTTTGACGCTGGGCGCCGCGGCGGCCAGCCGGGTCGATGCCGCGCCGTATGCGAGCGTGGAATATGCGAAAAACTCCGGCGTGAAAGCGGGCACCGTGCGCTACATCTCGCAGGTGCCGTCCTATACGGATCAGTTCTGCGCCGACTACTGGGGCAGCTATGTCGGCTATGCCAACCATGAGTGCTTCACGGCGTGCATCTCCATGGCGCTGTCCTACCTCGGCATCGACGCCACGCCCGGCGCGCTCGGCGACTATTGGCGCAGCCGCGGGCATTACGGCACGCCCTTTGCCACCACGCCGGAGGATGTCGGCTTTTGCGGCGCGACGTATTACAAGACCTCGCTGGCCGAGGCCATCGCACGCTACGTCGGCGGCGAGGGCAACTACAGCCCGCCGATCATCCACCTTGACAGCTATTCAGCCAACGGCCACTATGTCATGATCGTCGGTCAGGTCTCGGCCACGGAGTACCGTGTGCTTGATCCGGCTTACCAGACGATCTACACCATGACGCTCACCAACGGCAGCACCGTCAACTACTTCAAGGGCAGCGAGCGCGTCACCGAGGCCGTGCAGTATTCCTACCCCGTGCATCGCTGGAGCACCTGGACGGCGATCGAGACGGAAGACGGCGCCGTGAACATGGAGCGCACCTGCTCCATCTGCGGCAAGACCGAGACGGCCAAGATCCCCGACCCCTGCATCGGCGACAAGTATTGCGCCGGGAGCGCCTTTGACGATATGGTCTCCGCCGACAGCTGGGCGCACGAGGGCATCGACTACTGTGTGCTCTTCGGCCTCATGAGCGGCGTCGGAAACGACCTGTTCGACCCCGACGGCATGACGACGCGCGCCATGCTTGTCTCGATCCTCTACCGTATGGCCGGGGAGCCGGACGTGTCCGAGCTGCCCGAGACGCCGTTTGAGGACGTCGGGCCGGATGCGTGGTATGCCGACGCGGTGCGCTGGGCATATGCAAACGAGGTCGCTGCCGGCATGGACGACACGCATTTTGCACCCGATGACCACCTCACGCGCGCGCAGCTCGTCACGATGCTCTACCGTGCCTACGGGCCGGAAAAGGATGTCCGCCCGCGCCCGATCGGCGGCTATACGGACTGGAACACGGTTCCCGAGTGGGCATACCCTGCTGCGACCTGGGCCGTCTCCATGGGCTTGCTCTACGGCACGAGCAGCTCGCAGCTGAGCCCGAATGCCGGCGCCAACCGTGCGCAGCTGGCCGCCTTCATGATGCGCACCTGTGAGCTGCAGAGCGAGCTGGACTCTTGAAAAATCGGACAAACGAGTAGATTAGTTTCGCAAAGTGTGCAAAAATGTTACAAACAGAACATAATGACCAATGAATTATGGTGACAGGTGGGTTACTATAAGAACATTCAAAACAACGGGCCGGCCTCTGCCGGCAGCGAAACGGAGGCACACTTCATGAAGCAGAATCGGACGCGCACGGCGCTCGCGGACGCCTATCTGCGTCTGCTCAACGACTACACGATCGACCGCATCACGGTCAAGATGATCACGGATGCCGTTGGCTGCAGCCGCAAGACGTTCTATTATTATTTCACGGATGTGTATGTGCTCACGCAGTATGTGTTTGAGCTGCGCGTGCAGCACTTCCTGAACACGAACGGCAATTTCGAGACCATGCGCGAGGGCTTTCTGACGCTCGCATCGAACCTCTCGAACGACCGTCAGGCCATCCTGAATATCTACCATGGCTACGGCAAGGAAGAGCTGGAGCGCTTCACGTGGGAGACGAGCGATTACTATGCCCGTCAGGTCATCACGCGCTACGCGCAGAACATGGACATCGCCCCCGAGGATCTCGAGGCGATTATCCGTATGTATACGGACATGATGTTCGGTATGCTCATCGACTGGATCAACAACGGCATGGAGGGGGACTATTCCCGCAAGCTGGACATCGCGCTCACGGCGCTCATGCCGGTGCTGCGTGCCAACTGCCGCGGCGCGAAAGCCGCCGCCGTGCAGCCGTGAGCCTATAAAAACGTGATAAAACCGCGCAAAAAGCGCTCGGGCAAACTGCCCGAGCGCTTTTTGATTTGTCCGGTTTACTGTTCGCAAAATCCCATCATCACGGTCGCGACCTCTGCGCGCGTGCCGGTCTTCTGCGGCGAGAGCGTGCTGGGGGACGTGCCGCAGACGATGCCCGCGCTCACGGCCCAGACCATTGCCTCGCGCGCCCAGGCCGACACGTTCGCCTGATCCCGATAGGGGGACAGCGCGCCCGCGTCGCCGGTGAGCTGCTCGCTGCGGCTTGCATAGCCGTAGAGCATCGTCACCATCTGCTCGCGTGTCAGCGGCTCGTTCGGCGCAAATTCCGTTGCCGACACGCCTGCTGCCACGCCCGCGTTGTATGCCCAGATGACGGCGTCGGTGTACCAGCTGCCGCCGGCATCCGTCAGCGGGCAGCTCAGACCGCTGACGGACGGCGAGCCCTCCAGCGCGTATAGCACCTGCACGAACATGGCGCGGGTCATCTGCGCGTCGGGCTGGAACAGGTTATTCCCGGTGCCGTACATCAGCCGGCCATACTTGACGTAGTCCACGCCCGGCGCGTACCACGCGCTTGCGGCCACGTCGTCAAACAGTCCCGCGTAGCTGATGCGCTGTTTGTTGGTCATATACGTGTCCGACAGGCAGCGCATCCACGCCAGACAGCTCTCGCCGAAGTGCGCGCTCATGATCACGAGCAGGTTCGCCAGAAGCGTCATCGTCGTGCCGGGGTACTTGAGCGCCATCTTGGACAGGCGCGGAACGAGTGTCGCAAACGCGTCGCGGATGCCGTCGAGGTCATAGGTCACGATGCCGTTTTCCTTGAGCGCCTCGACCAGATACCCGGTGAGGAGCTTGACGGCGGTGCCGTTTTTGAGCATACCGGGGATGGTCAGCGAGTAGAAGAGCTTCTTGGCGTTGTCCTGCACTTTCTTGGCAAAGCTCTCCGCCACGCCGGAGGTGTCGCGGTCGGCAGCGCCGAAGATGTCGCCGAGCAGCGCAATGAGATAATCCTGCAGATTGTCGGCATAGTCCTGCCGCGAGGAGACGAGGCACGTCGTGATCGCCTCACACAGGTCGGCGTAGAATTCCTCCTGCGTCATGTTGACCTTGAAGATCTTGCCGAGGTCGCCGCTCGTGATGTCCTTCGGGTCGATGCCCCACGCCTGGAAGTGGTCGGGCCAGTAGATGTTGCCGCCGTTGTTCGGGATGCGGTAGAACTCGCTGAGCATCTTCGCCTTGTAGTTGAGGTAGTTTGCATCGCCTTTTGTCGGCACGACGCGGTCGACACCGTAGCGGGCAAAGTCCCAGCTGTCGAACGCGACATAGGTCGCAAGGTCGTTGGTGTTGACGATGTTGTGGATGTTTTCATATACGCGCCCCTGCACTTCGTCCTTGGTTGCACCCATGGGCGGCTCGTAGCAGTAGCAGTACAGGTCGTGCGGGCTGAGACTCACGCCGGCACCGAGACTGCAGCCGTTGTCGAGCATACCGCCGACCATGTTGGCCACGGACGCGCTGCGGCTGTAGCCGCTGATCCAGAGCTTCACGCGGCCGGTGATGCCGGTCTCGGCAATGTATGCGCGCAGATAGTCAAGCACCTGATCGCGGCCCATGGCGAAGCCTGCGTGCTCGCCGGAGGCGCCGAGGCGTGCGTTGCCGCCCCACTCGGCGTGGTAGTTGTTGCCGCGCACGCCGACGGCGATGAGGGTGTAGCTGCCGCCGTTGTCGCGGATGGTCTTGCTGGCGCAGTTGATACCGATCGAGTCGGTCTCGGCCGGCTGGGTCATCCACTTGTTGGAGCGGATGTTGTCAAAGCCGCACTGCTCGGCAAACGAGATGAAGTTGCGGTTGCTCGTTGCCAGCTGATCCTCATATTCGGAGTCCTTGCTGGAAAATGCCGCGAAGGCGAGGCCCAGCGACATCTCCGCGAGATCCTGCCGGTAGGTGTAGCCGCTCTTGGTGAACAGCTCGTCGCTGTAGGTAAAGGCCGCCGCGTAGTCATGGGTGTTCACTCCGTGACCGGAGGCGTAGCGCACCGTGACGGTCTTGCTGTCGCTCGTGCCCGCCGCGGCCGCAGCCGGCATGAGCGACACGATCAAAACCAGACACAGCAGCAGGCTGGTGATGCGTTTTTTCATGTTTTCTCCTCCTGATTTTGTAGTTTTGTATTCCAAATCCACCAAATCCAATTATACGGAACAAAGCTGCGTTTGGCAAGCAGCACTTTCCGCTGCGCCGCTCAAAAATGGAAGACAGATACAGAAAATACCCCCGCAGCGTGAGATGCTGCGGGGGTGCGGATATCGGTCATGGTCACTGCCGGAACATGGTGTAGGCGCGTCCGTCGCCGACGGCGTCGGCGATCATCATGCGGCTGTTGAGCACAGAGAAGCGGTAGAACGCTGCGGCGCCCTCGTCCGCGCTGTCATAGATGGCGTTGCCGCGGATGGCGCAGTCTTTTTCATCGAGACCGGGAAGGGAACAGGTCACGCCCGCGTCGGACACGGTCAGCTCGCCCGCGTTGCTGCTCCAGCTTCCGGTCAGGAATACCTGCGCATAGCTGCCGTTGCTCATGAGGAGCTGGTTCGTGTCGGAAAAGCCGACGAGATCCAATAGCTTCTGCGCCGCCTGTGCGTTGGTCATATCGGATGCAAGCGCGAGCTGCTGCAAGCTTTCGCACAGGTGAGCGTTTGTGAGAAACAGGCGCTTGGCGCTGTCGGAGTAGTTGCGCTCGGCGAGCACGGTGTACTCGGCCAGCGCGGTCTGATAATCCTGTGCGCTGTAGTCGTTTGCGGCCGCGGCGTAGATCTGCGGCAGGCTCTTTGCCTCCATGGCATCAAGCACGCCGCTGTAGACTACCAGCTCGCTGTCGGCGTAGTTTTCGTGCAGGTCGTCGATGTACATCAGCGTCTGTGTGTACTGTCCGGCCTGATAGAGCCGTCCGGTGCGGATGATCTCCGTGCGCAGGTCGTTGTCGCCTGCGGGAAAGAGTTTCACGTCGTGCCGTCGGGTCTCGGCGGTGTCGAACTGGAAGTTGCAGATGGCGTCCTTGACGCTGCGGTTGACGGCAGCGTCCTGTGAGGCGACGACGGCGAACCCCGCGCCGACGGCGATAAGCACAATGATGATCCCGATGAACAGTGCGCGCAGACGCTTGTTGTTCCAGATTTTTTCGTGCAGAATCGGTCGCCCGCAGTGCCGGCAGCGGTGGGCGCTGCGCGGCAGCTCCGCGTTGCACTCGCGGCATTTCATGTGCTTTCCCCCCCTTTATGCGATTGGCTGCGTCCGTTCGTTCCGGAACGAACGTGATGTTTATTATAGCCGATTTATGCCCGGCGCGCAAGTCGACAAACAGGAAAAGCATAGGAATCCTGTCAGGACTCCGCTAAGAAACCGGCAGGAAACACGTTTTTCGCCATCGTGCATGCCTTTGGGTGGCTGCGGAAGCTTGACATTGCGTATCATGCGCGTAAAATGTAAATAAACTGGTATTGCCGCCAACCATCCGCCGCCAATGTGTGTGTCGCGACGGAACGTAAAGAAAGGGGTAAAGAACCATGAATGCAAATGCTTTTGTCCACTGGGGGCTTGACCTTGCGTCCGAGATTCTCGACATCTGTCAGGAGGGAAAGGCCAAGGCGATCGTGGATGCGATCAACGACTGGTATCCCGAGCTCTTGTAAGCTGAAGCAAACGCAGGAATCCCGTCCCCGGAGCTCGTCTCCGGGGACTTTCTGTTTTCAGAAGCAAAGCGCCTTTGGGAAAGAAACGTGTGCCGCAGGGGAGCTCGAGGAGGCAAGGCCCGCCTCGAATCCGATCGACAGCCGCCGGGCGGCGGCGACGCGCAGTCCAAAAGTCCGCCTCGGACTTTTTGGACAAGCAGTCGTCCCCGGAGCTTGTCTCCGGGGACTTTTTCGTGTCGAACCGTGCCGATTGGGTGAATAACCACGCACGCAAAGGTTGAAATCCGGCGCGCGGCGCGCTATACTATCGCCAGGCCAGACTCCGGCTGGTCACTGTTTTTCATAAGGAGATTGACCCATGCAAAGGTTTGAAAAGCACAGCCCGGTCGTCGTGACCGAGGTCACGACCAGGCACGAGCTGCGCCAGTTTATGCAGTATCCCAACCGGCTCTATGCCGACAACCCGAACTATATCCCCTCGTTTTACGGTGACGACCTCGATGACTGGACACCGGGCAAGAACCCCGCATTTGACTATTGCGAGGCGCGCTGCTGGCTGGCCCGGCGCGACGGGGAGATCGTCGGCCGCATCGGCGCGATCCTCAGCCACAAGGCCAACGAAAAGTTCGGCACGCACTGCATGCGCTTCAGTCAGGTGGACTTCGTGGATGATTCCGAGGTCTCGGCGGCGCTCTTCGGCACGGTCGAGCGCTGGGCGCGCGAGAAGGGGTGCGATCAGGTGCACGGCCCGCTCGGCTTCACGGACTGTGACCGCGAGGGCATGCTCGTCGACGGCTTTGACCGCCGCAGCCTGTTTTTCACGAACTACAACGCGCCGTACTATCCCGAGCATCTGACCCGCCTCGGCTACCGCAAGGATGTCGACTGGATCGAGTACCGCATTGCCGTGCCCGAACCGGGCGGAACGGAGGCCGAGCGTCTGCACAAGCTCTCGCAGTACATTCTCAAGCGCAAGAACCTGCACGTGGCCACGCTGCATCACAAGAGCGAGTACGGGCCCTATGTCCGTCAGGTCTTTGAACTCATCAATGCGGCCTATGCGCCGCTCTACGGCGTCGTGGAGCTCTCGGACGCGCAGATCGAGCGCTATGCCAAGAAATTCATTCCGCTCGTCGACCCGGAGTTCGTGTGCTTCGTGCTCGATGAGCAGGAAAATCTCGTCGCCTTCGGCGTCACGACGCTCGACCCCTCGGTCGCGCTCAAGCACTCCGACGGCCGCCTGTTCCCGTTCGGCTGGGCGGGCGTGCTCAATGACCTGCACCACGGCGACACGCTCATCATGCTGCTCACGGCCGTGCGGCCGGATCTGCAGACCGAGGGCATCAATGCCGTCATGATGGATCATGTCTGCCAGAGCTGCAACCGCCACGGCGTGCAGTTTGCCGAGACCGGTCCCATGCTCGAGAAGAACGACCACATCCTCGCACAGTGGAAGCGCCTCGATAAGGAGCAGCACAAGCGCCGCCGCTGCTTCATCAAGGATCTGGATCACGATGTGAACGCGGCCAATGCCGCCGCTGCCGCCGCAGAGGAAGCGGCGTGCGCGCAATAAGAATGGACAGCAATGCACAGCGCGCCGGCTCTTACGAGCCGGCGCGCTGCTGCTGCAAAGAAAAAAGACGCTGCCGGAAGCAGCGTCTTTTTTATGCATGCTTTTCTCAGCCCTTCGCGCGCTCGAGATACTCGCCCACGCGGGTATCGACGCGGATGCGGTCGCCGGGGTTGATGAACAGCGGCACCTTGATCTCGGCGCCGGTCTCCAGCGTAGCGGGCTTGGTGGCGTTGGTGGCGGTGTTGCCGGCAAAGCCCGGATCGGTCTCGGCCACTTCGAGCTCGACGAACGTGGGCGGCTCGACCTGGAACACCTTGCCCTTGTAGGAGCTGATGGTGCACTCCATGTTCTCCTTCACGAAGCGGAAGTTGCTGCCGAGGGCGCTCTCGTCGATGGGGATGAGCTCATAGGTCTCGGGATCCATGAAGTAATAGAGGTTGCCGTCATTGTAGCTGTACTCCATCGTCTTGCGGTCGATGGTTGCGCTCTCGAACTTGGCGGTGGGGTTGAAGGACGTCTCGGTCACGGCGCCGGTGATGACGTTTTTCATCTTCGTGCGCACAAAGGCCGCGCCCTTGCCGGGCTTGACGTGCTGGAACTCGACGACCTGCATGACCTGGCCGTCCATCTCGAACGTAACACCGTTGCGGAAATCACCTGCTGTAATCATATAGGAATCCTCCTCAAGAATGATCAGAATCAAAAATCTTATATAGTTTACACGATTTTGTATGGTTTGACAAGCGGATATTTACAGAATGATCAGATTTTTCGGGCTTCGCGTGAGAATTTCCGCCCCATCGGCCGTCAGATGCAGCACATCCTCGATGCGCACGCCGAATTTGCCGGGCAGATAGATGCCGGGCTCTGCGGAGATGACGGTGTGCTCCGGCAGCTTTGCGTGCGCGCCGGGCGCGGCGATGGGGTGCTCGTGGATGTCGAGCCCGAGGCTGTGTCCGAAGCTGTGACCGAAGCAGTCCCCGTAGCCCGCATCGGTGATGACCTTGCGCGCGGCGGCGTCCACACGCTCGCCGGTCACGCCGGCCTTTGCCGCGGCAATGCCGGCCAGCTGCGCGTCGAGCACGGTCTGGTACACGGTGCGCATCTCGTCGCTCGGCATGCCGACGGCGACGGTGCGCGTCATGTCCGAGCAGTAGCCGTTTTTGCGGCAGCCGAAGTCCATCGTCACAAAGTCGCCCTCTGCCACACGCCGGTCGCCGGGCACGCCGTGCGGCATGCTCGTGTCCGGTCCGGTGAGCACGATGGGGTCAAAGCTCGTGCCCTCCGCGCCGAGGCGCAGCATGCGGTAAATGAGCTCGGCCGCGATCTCCCGCTCGGTCATGCCGGGGCGGATGACGGTGCAGATCTGCGCAAACGTCTCGTCCGTGATCTGCTGCGCCTGATACATCATCGCCAGCTCCTCCGGCTGCTTGGATGCGCGCAGGGTGCGCAGGATGCTCTGCGCCGGCTGGAGCCTGAGCCCGAGCAGCTGCTCATAGGCCGTGAATTCGGCGTAGCTCGTCGTCTGCTCCTCACCGCCGAGCAGCTGCACGTTTGCCTCGCGCAAAATGCCCTGCACGAGCGTGCGCATCGGCGCCTCGTGCGAACACAGCAGCACCTGCGCGATGCCGGCCAGAGCGGCACGTGCGGCCTCGATGTAGCGGGAGTCGGTGATGAAAAATGCCTGATGCACCGTCACGATCACCGTGCCGTCCGAGGACGGGAAGCCGGTGGCGAACCGGCGGTCGTTTTCGTTGGTGAGCAGGATGGCGTCCAGATGCGCCTGTCTCAGCGCGCGCTGGATGCGGGCAATGTTGTTGAGCATGGGATATCCACCTCCATGGAATGTCGGTTATGGTGTGTCTGTGGCGGGGTCTGTCAGGGCAAGCTCGTCGGCGGTCGTCGGCGCGTGCAGCACGTCGCCGTCCGCTTCGGCAAGGCCGACGGCCGTCACGCCGTCGAGCGCCGTGCACGTCAGCACCAGACAGGCCAGCGCCTGTGTGCGCGTGATGCCGCTCGCCGTCTCCGTTGCCGTCACCGTCAGCCAGAGCGTGCCGTCATCGTCTACGCGGCTGCCGTCGATCGTCAGCCAGTCGCGCACGGGGTTCGTGCACGTGCTGTCGCCCGGTTTTGCGCCGAGCGCATCGAGTGCGACCTGCACCGGGTCTGTGCCGCCGGGCACGGTGACCGTCTCCGGGTGCAGCAGAGCCGTTCCGCCGGTCTCAATGCGGTATACCGTCATGGTCTGCCGTTTTGTGCAGCCCGCGCAGCCGAGCGCAAGCAGGCCTGCCAGCAGCAGGGGGAGCCATCGCCTCATGTCTCCGGCACCTCCTTTTGCACCTCGGGCGCGTTGTCCGCCTTCGCGCGCGGAAACGTCACGGTAAAGCGCGTGCCGTGCGGCTCCACGCCGTCCACGGTCACGGTGCCGCCGTAGAGCGCGGCCGCGTCGTGTACGATCGACAGGCCGAGGCCGCTGCCGCCGTGCTCGCGCGAGCGCGCTTTGTCCACGCGGTAAAAGCGGTTGAAGATGTTCGGCCGGTCGGCCTCCGGGATGCCGATGCCGGTGTCGGCCACGGACAGGATGCTCTGCTCACCGCGCGCCTCGACGCGCACGGTCACACTTCCGCCCGGAAGATTATACTTGATGGCGTTTTCCACGAGGTTAAAGACGATGTGGTAAATGTCGTCCTCCGATGCGCGTACGGTCACGCCGTCGCTCATGAGGCACGTGAGCGTCACGTCGCTCTTGGCCGCCAGCGGGCGCAGCAGATGCAGCGTCCCGTGCACGGCCTGCTGCAGATCGACGACCGTCACGTCCGACTGCACGCCGTCGTCGCGGCGCGACAGGTCGAGCAGCTTCTCGGTCGTGCGCTGCAGGCGCTCGGCCTCACTGCCGATGTCGGTCACGAATTCGCGCATCGTCTCGCTGTCCATGTCCGCGCTCTGCGAGATGCTGTCCGACAGCAGGCGGATCGACGCCAGCGGCGTCTTGAGCTCGTGCGATGCGTCGGATACGAACCGGCGGCGCTGCGCCTCGGTCGTCTCGAGGCGCTCGGTGAGGTTGTTGAATTCGCGCCCGAGCTCGGTCAGCTCGTCGTCGCCCGCGAGCGTCAGGCGAAAGCTGTAGTCGCCGCGCTGCACGGTGCGCACGCCGTCGGCAAGCTGCGTGATGCGCCGCGTGAGCATCTTGATCGAAAACCACAGCACCACGAGCGCGGCCGCGCCGATGCCGATCGTGATGGTTGCGAGGCGGCGCTGGATGCTGCCGATGAGCGCCGCGCGCTCGCTGTCGCTCTCGCACACGTACACCGCGCCGACGGTCCTGCCGCTGCTCATGACGGGCATGGCCGCGCGGCTGAGAAACGCCTCGTTCGTGTAGTGCGAGTAGAACACGGCCTGCCCATCGAGCGCGCGCACGAGCTCGGGATAGAGCGTGTACTTGCCGCGGATGTTGTTTTCGGCCGCAGAGTCATACACGGCCAGCCCCGTGCTGTCGGTCACGACGATGCGCGTCAGGTCGCGCAGATCGAGCAGCGCGAGCACCTGCCGGGTGTTGTCCGGCGTGAGATTGTCGAGCAGTGACAGGGAGGAGGACACGACGGCGGCGCGGTTGGTGAGCGCGCTCTGCTTTTCGGCGAACACGATGTCGCGCGAGGCGCGCGTGGGGTAGGTGTTGATGAGCGTGAGCAGGATCGCCACGAGCGCCGTGAACGTCACGGCGAAGCGAAACTGCACACTCGATACCAGCTTGCGCGGCAGCCGGATGCGAAACGGATGCCCTTTCATCCGTCAGGCCTCGGCGAAGTAGTAGCCCACGCCCCACTTCGTGATGATGTACTCGGGGGCGGCGGGGTTGCGCTCGAGCTTTTCGCGCAGGCGGCGGATGTGCACGTCCACGGTGCGGATATCGCCCTGATAGTCGTAGCCCCACACGAGGTCGAGCAGCTGCTCGCGCGAGTAGACCTTGCCGGGGTTGCGCATGAGCAGCTCGATGAGGTCAAACTCCTTGAGCGTCAGCTCCACGTTCTGACCGAAGCGGTGGGCGCTGCGGCGCTCGGGGTCGATCTCGATGTGGCCGCGCACGAGCTTGCCGCTGTCCGGCTCGGCGGGCGCTGCGGGCGCCATGCTCGAGCGGCGGATGAGCGCGCGGATGCGCGCCTTGAGCTCGAGGATGTTGAAGGGCTTGGTGATGTAGTCGTCCGCACCGGATTCAAAGCCGATGAGCTTGTCCGCATCCTCGCTGCGGGCGGTGAGCATGATGATCGGCACGGTGGAAAACTGCCGGATCCGCTGGCACGCGCCGAGCCCGTCGAGCTTCGGCATCATGAGATCGAGCAGGATCACGGCGTACTCGCCGTGGCGCGCCATGTCCACAGCGGTCTCGCCGTCGTAGCACACGTCGACCTGATAGCCCTCGTTTTCGAGGTTGAATTTGATGCCCTTGACGATGGTCTTTTCGTCGTCCACAACCAGAATTTTCATCGCAGCTCCTCCGTTTCGAGTCTTTTCGCGGAAATGGTTTGCTTTTCGCCGCCGGAATTATTATAATGGATCCGGATATCGCTTTTGTTCCGGACGTGCGGCTGCGCCGTCTCCGGCCGGATGTTTCATTATATCATAGTTCTATGGAGAAAGATATGAAAAAATATCGCATTTTGCCGCTGCTGCTCATCGTCTGCCTGCTGCTGACGGCGGCCTTTCCGGCGTTTGCCGCCAACAGCACCGCTTCGACTGCGGAGCAATCCCCCAAACCCACTGCAAACGCCGCGTCCGACGGCGTGCCGCAGAGCATGGTGCAGGCGCAGGAGGGCAGCTATGTCCTCGGCAGCGACGCGGTCAAGTCCGCGCTCGATAAACAGCTGCAGGCCAACTGCGTCATGCTTGTCGACGAGGACAGCGGCCAGTATTACTATACCCGCAACATTGACGCCAAGGCCTATCCCGCGAGCCTGACGAAGATCATGACGCTGCTGCTCGCGGTCGAGGCGGTCGAGCGCGGCGACGTGCATTTGGATGACACCGTCACCGCCTATGACGACTGCAATGCCGACATGGTCGAGGGCGCGAGCAATGCCGACATCAAGGTCGGCGAGACCATGACGTTTGAGGACTTTCTCTACTGCGCCATGATCTCCTCGGCGAACGAGGCGTGCAACGTCGTCGCGGAGTATGTCTGCGGCAGCATCTCGGCGTTCGTGGAGCGCATGAACACGCGCGCGCAGGAGCTCGGCTGCACCGGCACGCACTTTGCCAACCCCCACGGCCTGCCGAAGGACGATCACTATACCACGGCGCATGACCTTTACCGCATCACGAAGGAAGCGCTCAGCCACGAGCTCTTTGCCACGATCTGCAACACGGTCAAGCATACCGTCCCGGCCACGAACCTGTCCGAGGAGCGCACGCTCTCGAACACGAACGGGCTCATCAATCCCGATTCTCCGATGTACCGCGGCTATTACTATGAATATGCCAAGGGCGTCAAGACCGGCCACACGGATGCCGCGGGCTACTGCCTCATCTCCACGGCGGAGAAGGATGGCGTGCGTCTGCTGTGCATCGTGCTCGGCGGCAAGGGCACGGCCCGCGCCAACGGCACGACGGATTTCGGCAGCTTTTCCGATACGCTCACGGCCTACCGCTGGGTGTTCTCCCACTATGGCTGGCGGGCGATCGTGAGCGCGAGCGATCTGATCTGTGAAGTGCCCGTGCGCTACGGGCGCGACGGCGACAGCGTCACCGTCCGTCCGGCGCAGACCGTCTCAGCCGTGATGCCCGCCGCCGGCAGTGACGGCGCGCCGCAGTTTGAGCAGCAGGTCACGATCTACTCCGAGCGCGACGGCAAGCCGCTCGAAGCGCCAATCAAGGCAGGGGACGAGGTCGGCGAGCTCACGGTGAGCTATCACGGCACGGTCTACGGCACGGTCAAGCTCGTCGCCGCGGTCGATGTCGCCGTGTCCAAGGGCGCATATATCGCGGGGCATGTGGCCGCGTTTTTCACCAACCCCATCGTGCTCGTTATCCTGCTGGCGATCGTGCTGGCACTGGTCGGCTACGTTCTGTGGCTGGTGCGCCGCCGCAAGCAGATCGAGGCCGAGCGCCGTCGCCGCCGCCGCGCGCAGATGGAAGCGGAGGAGGCGCGCCGCCGTGCGCTGGCGCACGAGACCCTGCGCGAATTTGACCGCGATCCTGCCGGCAGCCGCCGGCGCTGAGCGCATGCCGCAACTGCACAGCCCGCCCGGTACGCCGGACGGGCTGTTTTGCATGTCCGGACTTTGACGCACGATTCTTTATCATTTGTTTACAATTGCGCCCCTCAGGGCGCTCCGGACACATTGACCATTGCGGCACTTGATGCTATAATACACTGTCTAAGTATCACCATTCCGGCGCACACTGGAACTGCATGTTCCCGCCGCCGGACAAGAGGAGCAGCTATGTGGATTTCGGATTCTTGGCAGGACTTTGAGGTGCTCGACTGTTCGCGCGGCGAAAAGCTCGAGCGCTGGGGCAAGTATACCCTTGTGCGCCCGGACCCCCAGGCCATCTGGGACACGCCGCGCACCGACCCGCGCTGGCGCACGGCCGACGGGCGCTACAGCCGCAGCCACACCGGCGGCGGCAGCTGGGATAAACGTACCCTCCCGCAGAGCTGGGACATCCGTTATCGGGAGCTAACCTTCCGCGTCAAGCCCATGAACTTCAAGCACACGGGCATCTTCCCCGAGCAGGCCGCCAACTGGGACTACGCCATGGCGAAGATCCGCGCGGCCGGCCGCCCGGTCTCGGTGCTCAACCTCTTCGGCTACACGGGCGCGGCCACGGTCGCGTGCGCGGCTGCCGGGGCGAGCGTGTGCCATGTGGATGCGGCGAAGGGTATGGTCGCCTGGGGCAAGGAAAATGCCGCCGCCTCCGGCGTGGCCGACCGGCCGATCCGCTGGATCGTGGACGACTGCGCCAAATTCGTCGAGCGGGAGATCCGCCGCGGCCGCCGCTATGACGCCATCATCATGGACCCGCCGAGCTATGGGCGCGGTCCGGGCGGCGAGGTCTGGAAGCTCGAGACGAACCTCTGGCCGTTTGTGGAGCTGGTGTCCGGCGTGCTGTCGGACGATCCGCTCTTTGTCATCATCAATTCCTACACCACGGGCCTGAGCCCGTCGGTGCTCACGTATCTCTCAGAGAGCATCTTCACCCGGCGCTTCGGCGGCCGCAGCGCCTCGCAGGAGCTGGGCCTGCCGGTCACGGCGTCCGGTCTCGCGCTGCCGTGCGGGGCGACCTGCCGCTGGGAGCGCTGAGCGGAAAGGAACACCATGGAACCGATCTTACGAACCGAACATCTGACCTTTACCTACCCCGGCGAGGAGCATCCCTCGCTCGGTGACCTCTCGCTCGAGATCGAGCGCGGCTCGTTCGTGGCCATTCTCGGGCACAACGGCTCAGGCAAGAGCACGCTGGCCAAGCTCTTCAACGCCATCCTGCTGCCGACCGGCGGCAAGGTGTATGTTGACGGCATGGACACGGCGGACGAAAATAACCTCCTGTCCGTGCGCGCCACGGTGGGCATGGTCTTTCAGAACCCCGATAACCAGATCGTCGCAAACGTCGTCGAGGACGATGTGGCCTTCGCGCCGGAGAACCTCGGCGTGCCGCCGCAGGAGATCCGCGCGCGCGTGGATGCAGCCCTCAGGCAGGTCGGCATGTATGACTTCCGCCTGCACGCGCCGCACCTGCTCTCCGGCGGGCAAAAGCAGCGCGTCGCCATCGCGGGCGTCATCGCCATGCAGCCCAAGTGCATCGTGCTCGACGAGCCGACGGCCATGCTCGACCCGTCCGGACGGCGCGAGGTGATCGACACGGCGACAAAGCTCTGCCGTGAGCAGGGCATCACGGTCGTGCTCATCACACACCATATGGAGGAGTGCGTCGGCGCCGACCGCGTGATCGTGCTCTCCAACGGCGCCGTCGTTGCCGACGGTGCGCCGAAGCAGGTCTTCCCGCAGGTCGACCTGCTGCAAAAAGAGGGACTCACCGCGCCGGTCACGGTGCGGCTGCTCGATGCGCTGCGTGCCCACGGCATGGACGTGCCGATCGACGCGCTCACGGTCTCCGACTGTGCCGACGCCGTCGCCGCCGCTCTGAAAAAGTAACTACCGATCTTCACCGATAAAGGAAACGAAATTATGACGCCAATCATCCGGGTGGATCACCTCCGGCACGTTTACAGTGCCGGGACACCTTTTGAAAAAGTCGCCATCGACGATATTCATCTTGACATTCCCGCCGGACAGTTCGTGGGCATCATCGGCCACACGGGCTCCGGCAAAAGCACGTTCATCCAGCACCTCAACGGGCTGCTCGCGCCGACATCCGGCACCGTGTTTTTCGACGGGCAGGACATTCACCGCAGCAAGGAGGCCACGCGCGACGTGCGCTTTCAGGTCGGGCTCGTTTTTCAGTATCCCGAGCACCAGCTCTTTGAGGAGACGGTGTATCGGGACATCGCCTTCGGCCCGAAAAACGCCCGCCTCTCCACGGAAGAGGTCGATGCGCGCGTGCGTGAGGCGGCGCGCTTTGTGGGCGTCGACGAGGCGCTGTTTGAGCGCTCGCCGCTCGAGCTTTCCGGCGGCCAGAAGCGCCGCATCGCCATCGCGGGCGTGATCGCCATGCGTCCCAAGGTGCTCATTCTCGACGAGCCCACCGCCGGCCTCGATCCCGCAGGCTGCCGCGGCGTGCTTGAAAACATCGCGGCCTACCGGCGCGAGACCGGATCGGCCGTGCTGCTCGTCACGCACAGCATGGACGATGCCGCGCGCATCGCCGACCGCCTCATCGTCTTTCACGACGGGCACGTCGCCTTTGACGGCGCACCGGCGGAGGTCTTTGCCCACACGCAGGCGCTGCTCGACATCGGCCTTGACGTGCCGCAGAGCGCGCGCATCGCGCAGGCGCTGCGCGACCGGGGCGTTGCGCTCCCGCCGTCGACCTACACGCTCGAGCAGCTCACGAATGCGCTGCTCGCCGTCGGGAAGGAGGCGGGCGTATGCTGAAAGACATCACCCTCGGCCAGTTTTTCCCCGGCACAAGCATCGTGCACCGGCTCGACCCGCGCTGCAAGCTGCTGATGACGGTTGTCTATATCGCGGCGCTGTTCACGGCGGAGAACTATGTGTCCTACGCTGCCATGCTCGTCGTCACGGGCGTGTGCATCGCGCTCTCGCGCATCCCGCTCAAGGTCATCCTCCGCGGTCTCAAGCCGCTGTGGATCATCATTGCGCTCACGGCCGTGCTCAATATGTTCTTCACCCCCGGCCGGGAGCTCGTGTCCTTCTGGAAGATCACGATCACCTATGAGGGTCTCGTGCGCGCCGTGTTCATGGTGCTGCGCATCACGATGCTCATCGCGGGCACGTTCCTGCTGACTTATACCACATCGCCTATCGCCCTCACGGACGCGATGGAGATCCTCTTCGGACCGCTCAAAAAGCTCAAGGTGCCTGTGCACGAGATGAGCATGATGATGTCCATGGCGCTGCGCTTTATCCCCACGCTCATCGAGGAGACGGACAAGATCATGTCCGCGCAGAAAGCGCGCGGCGCGGATTTTGAGACCGGCAACCTCATCCAGCGCGCCAAAGCGCTGCTGCCGCTGCTCGTGCCGCTGTTCGTGTCGGCGTTCCGCCGTGCCGATGAGCTGGCCGTGGCCATGGAGTGCCGCTGCTATCACGGCGATCAGGGGCGCACGCGCATGAAGCAGCTCGAGTGGCGCATGCGCGATACGCTCGCCCTGCTCTGGGGCGCGCTCGTGCTCGCCGGCATGATCGTGCTCTCGAGGTTCGGGCTGTGAGGCGCAACATCGCCCTGCGCCTGCAGTATGACGGCACGGCCTATCACGGCTGGCAGGTGCAGAAGACGGACGTCACCGTCGCCGAAACGCTCGAGCGTGCGCTCACGAAGGTCTGCGGCGAGCCGATCAAGGTCGTTGGCTGCGGCCGCACGGACGCGGGCGTGCACGCGAAGCGCTACTGTGCCAATTTCCGCACCGATTGCACGATCCCGATCGACCGCGTACCGCTCGCGGTCAATGCCCGCCTCCCGGCGGACATCGCCGTGGTCGACGCTGTCGAAGCGCCGGAGGACTTCAACGCCATCGGCTCGTGCATTCAGAAAGAGTACGTCTATCAGATCTACAATTCCCGCATCCGCGATGCATTTCTGGAGCACCGCGTCTGCTTTTATCCTCAGCCGCTGGACTTTGCGCGGCTCGAGCGCGCCGGCCGCGCCTTTGAGGGCACGCACGACTTTGCCGCCGTGCGCTCCGTCGGCACCGAGACGCGCACGACCGTGCGCACGGTGCACTGGTGCCGTGCCGAGCGCGACGGGGCGATGATCTCCATCGCCGTGTGCGCCGACGGCTTTTTGTACAACATGGTGCGTGCCATCGTCGGCACGATGGTCTATGCGTCCTACGGCAAGATCGAGCCGGAGGATATCCCGGCGCTGCTGGCCACGCGCGACCGGCGGCTCACCGGACCGACCATGCCCCCGCAGGGGCTGTATCTCAACCGCGTGTGGTACGACGGCGTCGTCGGCGATATGATGAATCAGGCCTGACACTGCGTCCGCCGGGCGCGGACAGGGGAGGAATGTCCATGAACGATCGTGCAAAACCAAATCCCAGACTGCGTCAGGCGCTCATCGTCGCGGTGTGCGTGCTGGCCGTGCTGCTGTTTTTGTATCTGCTGCTGCGCGACCGGCCGGGCTCGGCGAACGACTATCTGGACGACAGCGCGCCCTATACCTTTGACTCCAGCGCCAACCGCACCTTCCGCACGGTGGACAGCCGCCTTGCGGTCGTATCCTCCAGCGGCCTGCAGCTGCTCGATGACAGCGGTAAGACCGTCCTGCACGAGATCTTCACACTCGAGCAGCCGGGCATCTCCGTCGGCGGTGAGCGCGTGTGCGCCTATGACATCGGCGGCACGACGCTGTGCGTGGCGGACTTTAAGGGCAACAAGACCGATATCACCCCGTCCGGCGAGATCATCAGCGCCGATCTGAGTGAGAGCGGCTATCTTGCCGTCTGCACGGAGGCCGCGGGCTATAAGGGCGCCGTCACGGTGTATGACGCCGCCGGCAAGGCTGTCTACGTCTGGTATTCCGGCACGGGCTACCTCGTGCGTGCCGCCGTGAGCCCGGACGGGAAGTATCTCGCCGCGCTCTGCCTGCAGGATACCGGCAGCGCCGTGCATACCTTCACCTTCACGAGCGCCGACGAGCGCGGCAGCGCCGTATGCGCCGATGAGCTCTTTGCCGATCTCTTCTGGCGCGGCGGCAGGATCTGCTGCGTGTCGCAGTCGCGCCTCGCGTTTTTTGACGACAGCGCCAAGCTCGCCGACGAGTACTCGTTCGGCGACCTGTACCTGTATGACTACGCCGCCGAGGGCGACGGGTTTGTCACCCTCGCGCTCAGCCGCTACCGCTCGGGCAGTGCGGCGCAGCTCGTCACGGTCAATTCCGGCGGCAATGTCCTCGGCGAGTGCACACCCACCGGCAGCGTCACGAGTCTGTCCGTCAACGGCAAGCAGGTGCTCGTGCAGTACAGTGACCGGCTCACGCTCTATAACCAGCAGCTGGATGAGATCAAGTCCGTCGAGCAGAACCTGCTCGGCGTCCGCCGCTCGGTGCTGCTGCGCCGGGGCGCGGCGCTGCTCGTGAGCGGCTCGAGCGCCGCGGTGCTCGCCTTCTGACCCCCGCAGCTTAGAGAGAAAGAACAGGGATACGCTATGAAGATCGTCTTGACAGTGGTGCTCGCCGCCATCATTCTGGCCGCCGTCTGGAGCGGCTACCGCCGCGGCCTGATCCTCAGCGCCGCGCAGCTTGCCGCCATCGTCGTCGCGTTTTACGGCGCGGCGCTGCTCGCGGGTCAGGTTTCCGACCGCCTCCTGCCGGTGGCGGAGCCGTTTGCCGGCGGCTATTTTGAGGGACAGCTCGACGTTGTCGCGGCCGGTCTGCCGGATAACGACGCCGGCCTCTCGGGAGAGGACTGGGTGGCCGCGCACCCCGACACCGCGCAGGAATACGCCGAGCAGTGCTTCGCCGCTGCCGGTGCTTCCGGCCGGGCGGGGCAGCGCATGGCGCGGCAGGCGCTCGCGCTGCGCGACGCGCAGGAGCTTTCTCTGCGCACGGCCATGACGCAGCTTTACTGTGCGCGGTTGTGCTACGTGCTCGTCACGGCGGTCGGCTTTCTGCTTTTGATGCTGATCCTTTCCGCGATCGGAAATTTACCGAATCTCACCTTCCGCATCCCGAACCGGGAGCGGCTCAACGACTTTGGCGGCGCCGCCATCGGCGCGGTCAACGGCGTGTGCTTTGGCATCCTGCTGTGCTGGGCATTGCAGTTTGCCGGGCCCGTCATCGGCTGCGACACGCTTGCGCACACCGCTCTGGCAAAAGCGCTGCAGGCCATCGACGTGCTCACGCTCGGCGCGAGCGTGTGACCTGCGCGCACGGAATCTATCGAACAGGAGAACCAGTCTATGCAGCCTACACTCTGCTCCCGCTGCAAGAAAAATGTAGCGGTGATCTTTATCACACGAATCGAAAACGGCGAGTCCCACAATGAGGGACTGTGCCTGCGCTGCGCGCGCGAGCTGCACATCAAGCCCGTCGATGAGATGATGGAAAAGCTCGGCATCTCGGACGCCGACCTCGACAACCTCACCGGTGACGTGGCGGAGATGCTCGGCAGCATGGGCATGCTCGGCGGCGACGCGGACACGGACTCCGACGCCCCCGACACCGACGCGGACGAGGACGACGGCAAGACCGCGACGTTCCCGTTTTTGAACCGCCTCTTTAACCAGAACCCGCCTTCTGCGCCCGACGCGGAGGCACCGGAGCAGCCGCGGCAGGATGCCGCCGCTGCCGACAAGCGCGGCAGTGCCCCGCGCAAGCTGAAGTTTCTCACGAACTACTGCATCGATCTCACGCAGCGCGCCCGCGACGGCAAGCTCGATGCCATGATCGGCAGGGCGGAGGAGCTTGAGCGCGTCATCCAGATCCTCAACCGCCGCCAGAAGAATAACCCCTGTCTCATCGGCGAGCCAGGCGTCGGCAAGACGGCCATCGCCGAGGGGCTTGCCCAGCGTATTGCCGAGGGGAACGTGCCCTATAAGCTGCGCGACAAGCAGGTCTATCTGCTCGACCTCACGGCGCTCGTGGCGGGCACGCAGTTTCGCGGTCAGTTCGAGAGCCGCATGAAGGGGCTCATCGAGGAGATCCGCCGTGTCGGCAACATCATCCTCGTCATCGACGAGGTGCACAACATCGTCGGCGCGGGCGACGCCGAGGGCAGCATGAACGCCGCCAACATCCTCAAGCCCGCCCTCTCGCGCGGTGAGATCCAGGTCATCGGCGCGACCACGTTTGCCGAGTACCGCAAGCACATTGAAAAAGACGCGGCCCTCGAGCGCCGCTTCCAGCCCGTCACGGTGGCCGAGCCGGGCATCGACGACAGCGTCGAGATCCTCAAGGGCGTGCGCCGCTATTATGAGGACTTTCACGGCGTCGTCATCCCGGACGCCATGTGCCGCCTTGCCGTCGTGCTCAGCGAGCGCTATATCACCGACCGCTTCCTGCCCGACAAGGCCATCGACCTCATTGACGAGGCCTGCTCGGACGTGAACCTGAAAAATGCCGACCTCATCCGTGCCGACGAGGTCGAAAAGGAGATCGGCGACTATGCGCGCGAGCGCGAGCTGCTGGCCTCTGCACCGCCGAAGACCGGCGACGCGTATAACGATCAGGAGCTCGAGCACCGCTATGCGCGCATTGCCGAGCTGCGCAGCCGCGAGATGCAGCTGCAGACCGAGCTTGACGCGCTGCGCGCCAAGGGCCGCCCGGAGCTCACGGCGGATAACCTCGCGCGCATCATCGAGCTCTGGACGAAGATCCCGGCCGCGAGCATCCGCGCCGATGAGTTTGAGCAGCTTGCCGGTCTCGGCGACCGCCTGCGCGCGCATATCGTCGGGCAGGACGCGGCGATCGATACCGTCTGCGCCGCCATCCGCCGCAATCGCGTCGGCCTGCAGGCCAAGCGCAAGCCCGTGAGCTTCCTGTTCGTCGGCGGCACCGGCGTCGGCAAGACGGAGCTGGTTAAGCGCCTCGCCGATGAGCTCTTCCACGCGCCCGAGTCGCTCATCCGGCTGGATATGTCGGAGTTTATGGAGAAGTTTTCCGTCTCGCGCATGATCGGCTCGCCTCCGGGCTATGTCGGCTATGATGAGGCCGGACAGCTCACGGAGAAGATCCGCCGCCGGCCGTACTCCGTCGTCCTCTTCGATGAGATCGAAAAGGCGCACCCGGACGTCATGAACCTGCTGCTGCAGATCCTGGACGATGGCCGCATCACGGACGCGCAGGGGCGCACCGTGAACTTTGAGAACACCGTCATCATCCTGACCACGAATGCCGGCAGCAACACGCGCACCGGCACGCTCGGCTTCGGCCTGAGCGCGGACGATCAGAGCCGCGAGCGTGCGCAGCGCGCCCTCAATGAGTTCCTGCGGCCGGAGTTTCTCAATCGCCTCGACGAGATCGTCTACTTCAACCACCTCACGGAGGAGAACTTCCGCGCCATCGCATCCCTCATGCTCGGCGAGGTGCGCACCGCCATGGCCGAGCGCGGCATGACCCTGCACTGGACGCCTGCCGTCGTGGACTATCTGGTCGCCAAGGGCTACAGCGGGACGTATGGCGCGCGCAACCTGCGCCGCACCATCCAGCGCGACGTGGAGGACGCCATCGCCTCTGCCGTCGTCGCGCAGCGCAAGGCCGCCGGAGACGTCGCCATCGACGCGCAGAACGACCGCATCGTTGTCACCATCGACGGTAAGGAGGTAACTGCATGAACCGTTTCGAGATCATTCAGGGCGACATCACGAAGTCTGATGTCGATGCCATCGTCAACGCCGCCAACTGCTCGCTGCTCGGCGGCGGCGGGGTAGACGGCGCCATCCACATGGCCGCCGGGACCGGTCTGCTCAACGAGTGCCGCGGTCTTAACGGCTGCCGAACCGGCGAGGCGAAGATCACCCGCGGCTACCGTCTGCCGGCGCGCCACGTCATCCACACGCCCGGTCCGCGCTGGCGCGACGGGCAGCACGGCGAGCCCGAGCTGCTGGCCAATTGCTACCGCAACAGCCTGCGCCTTGCGAGCGAAAACGGCTGCCATACGGTCGATTTCCCGTCCATCAGCACGGGCATCTACCGCTTCCCGCTCGATCAGGCGGCACAGATCGCCGTGCGCGAGATCACGCGCTATCTTGCTGACCACCCCGAAATGGAGCGCGTGCGCATGGTCTGCTTTGACAGCCGCACCTACGCCGCATACGCCGCCGCGCTGGCCGCGCAGGAATGCGCCGGCTGACGCTCACCGTCACGCCGGAGCAGGCGGGCCGCACGGTCAAGAGCCTGCTCCGGCGTGAGCTGCATATGGCCGACGGTGCGATCGCCCGCGTCAAGACCGTGCCGGACGGCATCTGCCGAAACGGCGTGCACGCCCGCACCGTTGACCGCGTCGCCGCGGGGGATGTGCTCACCGTGCGCATCGATGATAAGCGCTCCGGCGGCAAGTTCACGCCCGTGGCCGTGCCGCTGGACATTTTGTATGAAGATGCCGACCTGCTCGCGCTCAACAAGCCCGCGGGCATGGCCGTGCACGGCGGATATGACCGCGGCGAGCCCACGGTCGCAAACGCCCTCGCTGCCTATCTCGGGCCCGACGCTGTTTTTCACCCCGTCAACCGGCTCGACCGCGGCACGTCGGGCGTCATGCTCGTCGCCCGCAGCGGTTACGTGCACGACCGGCTGCGCCGCGTGCTGCACAGCGGCGATTTCCGGCGCACCTATCTCGCCGTCGCCTGCGGCACAGGGCTGCCGCCGCGCGGCACGATCGACCTGCCCATTGCCCGCGCGGACGACGGCACCACCCGCCGCATCACCGCGCCGGACGGTCAGCCGTCCGTCACGGACTACACCGTGCTCGCCGAGCGGGACGGCTGCACGCTCCTGCGCGTCGCGCCGCGCACCGGGCGCACGCACCAGATCCGCGTGCATTTTGCCGCCCTCGGCCACCCGCTGCTCGGCGACGCGCTCTACGGCGGCGATGCGTCCCGGCTCGCGCGCCCCGCGCTGCACTCCGCCGCGGCCGACTTTGCGCAGCCCGTCACCGGGCAGAGCCTGCATATTACCGCGCCGGTCCCGGACGATCTGCGCGCGTTTGATTTTGAGAGGTACTTATGAAGAAACGCTCCATCACGATCCTGTATAATTCGCCCGTCATCCTCACATTTGCGCTGCTGAGCCTGCTCGCGCTCGGTCTCGGCAAGCTCACCGACGGCTGGACGACGCAAAACCTCTTTTGCGTCTACCGCTCGTCGCTGACGGATTGGCTGACCTACCCGCGCTTTTTCCTGCATGTGCTCGGCCATCCGGACTTCGCCGCCTATTGCAGCAACATCGTCATGCTGCTCGTCGTCGGACCGATGGCGGAGGAGCGCTTCGGCGGCAAGCGCATCCTGCTTGCCATCACGCTCACGGCGCTCGTGACGGGGCTGGTGCTCTGGTTCTTTTTCCCGAACGGCGCGCTCATGGGCGCTTCCGGCGTCGTGTTCATGCTCATCGTGCTCGCGTCCTTTGCCGGTATGCGCACCGGGACCATCCCGCTCACGCTCATCCTCGTGCTCATCCTCTACCTCGGCGGTGAGATCTTTCAGGCCGTCACCGGCTCTGCCGGTCTCGCGCAGCTCACGCACATCGCAGGCGGCGTGCTCGGCATGATCTTCGGCTTCACGTGGAGCCGCGGAAAGCGCGGTGGACGATGAAACTGCTCGTCAGTGCATGTCTGCTCGGCGTCGCCTGCCGGTATGACGGCGCGTCCAAGGGCCTCTCTGAGGACGTCCTGCGCGCGCTGATAGCGCGGCACACGCTTGTGCCCGTCTGCCCGGAGCAGCTCGGCGGACTGCCGACGCCGCGCGACGCGTCCGAGCGGCAGGGCAGCCGCGTCGTCATGCGTTCCGGCCGGGACGTTACGGACGCCTATGCGCGCGGCGCGCAGCAGGCGCTCGCCCTTGCGCAGCGCTTCGGCTGCACGGCCGCCCTGCTCAAGCAGCGCAGCCCCTCGTGCGGCCACGGGGAGATCTATGACGGCACGTTTACCGGCACGCGCGTTGCCGGCGACGGCGTCACCGCAGCGCTCCTCGGCGCGCACGGCATCCGCGTCTATGGGGAGGATGACATCGCGGAGCTTCTGAAAAAATAATTATGTAAACCAAAAGCCCGAAAACCGAACCCTTTTCCGGCAGTCTTAAGCGCAGCCTTGTGAGGCTGCGCTGCTTTTTTTGCGCCGATGACACAAAAGACTTAAAAAAATTGAAATCTCTGCGAAAACCGTTGAAAAATCACAGCCTTCCGTTATAATGAAAACAGTCGAAATCCGCAGAAAACAATGGAGGAGAAAACCATGCGCAAACGCTTTTTGTCCCTGCTGCTCGTGCTTGTCTGCGTGCTGACGCTGGCCGCCGCGCCGGTCGCCGCTGCAGAACCGGACGCTGCGCAGTCCCCGACACCTACGACAGAGCCTGCCGTCCCCTCGTCGGAGCCGACAGCCCCGGTCGAACCCAGCACCGAACCCAGCCCGGAGCCCAGTTCCGAGCCCAGTCCCGAGCCAACACCCACCGGCCCCTGGTATCAGGCGGCGATGGATTTTGCCTGTGCGCACGGCATCCTGCTCGGTGACGAGCACGGTGATCTGCTGCCGATGGGCAATGCCTCGCGCGCGCAGATGGCCGCCATGCTCGTGCGCGTGTTCGGCTGCACGGCAGGGAAGGACATTGCGTTCTTTTCCGATGTGAACCGGGATGCGTGGTACTATCCGGAGTTGAGCACCGCCGTCCAGATGAATATCCTCAGCGGCTACGGTGACGGCACGATCGGCCCGAACCGCAGCATCACGCGCCAGGAGGCGATGTCCGTCTTCGCGCGCGCCTTTGCAGTCTCTGACGGCACGGCTGCGGATCTTCAGGCCTTCCCGGACGCCTCCGGTGTCAGCGGCTGGGCGGTCGCCTCCGTGGCCGGTCTGGTCAGGGCCGGCATTGTCAACGGCGATGATACCGGCCATCTGAATCCCACGGCCAGCATCACCCGCGCGGAGATTGCGCAGATGCTCTATGAGCTCGGCCTGCAGTTTTGCAGCGACGCCGACGCGCTGCCCGATTCCGGCCGCGTGATCTATACCGGCGCCGCGCCCCTGACGGCGGACGCCTTTACCGGCACGCTCTACCTCGGCGGTGCCGCCGGGCGCGACCTCGGTGATCTGAACATCACCGGTACGCTGGTCGTGCGCACCGATCCGAACGGCACGGTCACCGTCGGCGGCGCGGTCGATGCGCTCACCGTCGCAGCCGAGGGTACGACGGTCGCGGGCAGCGGTCATGCCGGCCTTGTGCGCGTGCTTATGCGCGGCTGCACGGTCACGCTCGCAGCCGATCAGACCAGTCAGGAGTATGACATCATGCTTCAGGGCGTCGGCACGGTCGTGACCGATCCCGTACCCGCGCTCTCGCCGGAGTGCCGCGCCATCGACCTGTACGTGACCTATCGCTATTTCCCCGCGGAATACAAAGCCGCCCCCGGCAAGGCGACGCTCGTCTGGTATGTTGACGGCGTGCAGCAGCCGACGCGCAGCTACACGCTCGACGGCAGCTCCATTACGCCGGGCTTCCACATTGCCGAGTCGGTCTGGAAGCGCGATATGCCCACGCAGCACACGGTGGAGATCCTGCTCTTGTGCGGCACGGATGCGATCCGCACGACGTTTGTCGTCCCGGTCAACAACTATTCGGACGCGGAGTATCAAAGCCTGCAGAGCGCGCAGTATCCCTATCAGCTCCATGTCGTGCGCAACCAGTGCACGGTGCTGGTCTACGGTCTGGATAAGAGCGGAGAATACTCCATCCTCCATCACGCCTTCGTCTGCGGCCCCGGCCAGACCACGCCGATCGGCACGTTCCGCACGCCGTTCAAGGCGGCCTGGCATCCGCTGCAGGGCTGCTGGGGGCAGTACTGCACGCAGATCGTCGGCAACTATCTCTTCCATTCCTCGCCGTATAACAGCCCGAACAAGAATGACCTGTCCTACCGGCTGTATAACCAGCTTGGCACGGTCTGCTCGCACGGCTGCGTGCGCCTGACGGTGGCGGACGCGAAGTGGATCTATGACAATTGCCCGCTCGGTACGACGGTGAAGATCTACAATGCCTCGTCCCTGCCCGTGCCGAAGCCGTCGGCTCCGTGGCTGGACATCACGAGCCCGTACCGCGGCTGGGATCCGACCGATCCCGACCCGGCGAACCCGTGGAGACAATAAAACGATTCCCCGGAGCGATCTGCTCCGGGGAATTTCTGTTCAGGTCTCAAAACGGACGATCGTGCACAGCGTGTCCGCACTGTACAGACACACAAACGCGCCGTCGTTTGCGGCGGTATACTTGAGCGTGACGGTCTTCGTGTCCTTGACCGCCTTCGGATAGACGATGCGAAAGCCGCGAAACGCGTCGCAGCGCATGGTTTCCGGCAGCGCCTCAAGCGCGAACTCGAGATATCTCGTGTTGTGCACATGGCCGTTAAAATCGATGTCGCAGCGTCGCAGCGGCAGCACCGTCTGCGTGTCAAAGACAGCGGGCGCGCGCAGCCGCAGCGCAGTGTCGGGGAAGACACTGCGTGCCTCCGGCCGGTAGGACGCGAAGCGCTCGCGGTCGATGCGCACGATCTTTTCCGTGCGCAGGTCGAACAGGATCAGCCGCGATTCGGCGCGCACGAGCTCCGTTCCGCTCGTGTCCGTGATCGTGTAATCGCGGAAAACGCGTCCCACGGGGGCATTGTCGCGCACCCAGGTCGCGACCTGCAGGGGAGCTTTGCTCTGCGGCCGGTGCACGATCTCGACGCGCCAGTCGGTCAGCACCCACGTGATGCCGCGGCGGCTGCCGTCGATCACATCGTCGCCGGAGGAATCGGAGTGGCGGCTTGCGGTGTTTTCCAGAATGCGCAGGATCGCCTCATAGGCGAGCTTGCCGTCGCGGTCAAAATCGGCGACGCCGGGGCAGTAGGTCTCGGTGTAAAACATGGCGCACCTCCCTCAGACTTCCGGCAGACAGCCGTTTGCGAACATCCAGCTGTATGCCAGCGCCCACGAGCCGAACAGGTCCGTCTCGTGCAGGGCGCGCACCTGTGCGCGCGTGTACCAGCCGGATTCGATCTCCTCCATGGGGTCGCTGCTCGGGCGGAACGTCCCCTCGGCGATGCCGAACAGGCACACCGTGCGCTCGTCGCCGATGCCGACCGTGCACGCCGCCGGCGGCAGCACGTGCGTGATGGCGACCAGCCGCAGCCCCGTTTCCTCGCCCAGCTCGCGGCGCGCGGCCTCCTCGGGCGTTTCGCCCGGCTCGATGAGCCCGCCGGGAAGTCCGTAGATGCGCTGGCCGAGCTCCATGCGAAACTCGTGGTTGAGCGCCATGCGTTCGCGCTTTGCGTCTGTGAGCACCATGACGACCGCGTCCGTGCGGTGCTGCTGCAGGTGCGCGAGCGAGTCGATGTTCCGGTCACGGCTGACCATCTCATAGGTGCGCGGGCAGCCGGTGCGGTCAATATAATGCAGGTCATAGCGGTGCAGGTATGCGCCGCCGTCTTTTTTTTCAATGTCAACGAATTGCATGGGCTTCTCCTCTTTGCAGGTGATAGCCTAGCATACCACGTTTTGCGCCGCCCGACAACAAAAAAGATCAGAGCGGCGCCGGAAGCAGCGGCTGCTCTGATCTTTTCTGGGGGGGAAGAAAGAAGGGGCATCTCTGACGCGAACGGTCATCACGTCCCAGTGACTGTAGCACAGCTTTCTTAAAATGTTGTGAGAGATCAGCCGCTTTCCGGCATGTCCACAATGCCGTGCGCGAGCTTGAGCTGCAAAATACGCAGCACGCTCTCATCGAGCGCCGTGCGCGAGAGCGTCCCGTCGGCGAGCGCTTTTTCGATGGCCGCGACCGTGCCGGGTACGTCGCTGATCTCGAGCAGCATATCGTTTCCGGCGGCGAGCGCAAGCACGGCCTTTTCGCCGTCTGTGTACTGCGCGAGCGCCTGCATTTGCAGCCCGTCCGTGACGATCACGCCGCGAAAGCCGAGGTCGTAGCGCAGCAGATTCGTGACGATCTTGTGCGACACGGAGGCGGGCGCATCGTCCATCGTCGGCACGGTCAGATGCCCGACCATGACCATGTCCGCTCCGGCGGCGATGCCGGACACGAACGGCTTGAGATCCTCCTGCCGCAGCTGCGGCAGCGTCTTGTCGACCGTGGCGGCGCCGTTGTGCGAGTCCGTGGCCGTGCTGCCGTGACCGGGGAAGTGCTTCAGGCAGCAGATGACGCCTCCGTCGTGAAAGCCCTTGACGGCGGCGGCGACAAGCTCTGCCGCCTCGTCATAGTCGTCGCTGTAGGCGCGGTCGCCGATGGCGTTGCTTTTCTTATTCGTCCAGACGTCGGCCACGGGCGCAAAGTCCGTGTTGAAGCCGTAGGCCGCGATGTCGCGTGCGATGGTCTGCGCGTTGTCGTGCGCGCCCTGCGTACCCTGTGCGCGGTAGCTGTACATGCTGCCGAGCTTCGTCGTGCCGACGGTGTTCATCAGCCGCGCGACGCGGCCGCCCTCCTCGTCGACCGAGATGAGCGGCGCCGTTTTGCCCCCGTTCGAAAGCGCAGCGGTGAGCGCTGCAAGCTGTTCGCCGGAGGTCATGTTCCCCGCCGAGAGCAGCACGCCGCCGACCGGATATTCCCGCAGCGCAGCGGTGAGCTCGTCCGTCATGCCCGTGACAGTGCCGCCGCCGGTGAGCGCCTCCGGGTGTACGATCAGCAGCTGGCAGATCTTCTCCTGCGTGGTCATGCCGTCGAGCAGTGTCTGCGCCGCATCCTTGCGCACCGCGGCCGAGGTGCGCGGCGTAGGTGTGGGCTGTGCGGCCTCCTGCCCGCGGCGGACGCACACAACTACGAGCACTGCCGCCAGCACCGTGAGCACGAGCAGGTAGACGAGTGCGCGCCAGTTTCGCTTTGCAATTGTCCAAAAATCATTTCGGTTCATGCCTCCATTTTACCGCACCGGCGGCAAAAACGCAACGCCGTCTCCTCGACGCGCCGGACTTGTTTCGTTCACAATTATGTGCTATAATCATAGTCAAAATTTTGGGGGCGCGTGCTCCCGGACAGGAAGTGCTTTCTTTTATGACAAAAATTGATATTTTCTCCGGTTTTCTCGGCGCCGGCAAGACCACGCTGATCAAAAAGCTGATCGCCGAGGCGTACACGGGTGAAAAGATCGTGCTGATCGAAAACGAGTTCGGCGAGATCGCCATCGACGGCGGCTTCCTCAAGGACTCCGGCGTGCAGATCAACGAGATGAACTCCGGCTGCATCTGCTGCAGCCTCGTGGGGGACTTTGCCGACGCACTGCAGAAGGTGCTGGCGCAGTTTCATCCCGACCGCATCCTCATCGAGCCCTCGGGCGTCGGCAAACTGAGCGACGTCATCCGCGCGGTGCAGGGCGTGCAGTCCGATGAGCTGGTGCTCAACGGCTTCACGACTGTGGTCGATGCCAACAAGTGCAGGATGTATATGAAAAACTTCGGCGAGTTCTTCAACAACCAGGTCGAGAACGCGAGCGCCATCATTCTCTCGCGCACCGAGGGCATCCGCCCCGAAAAGCTCGACGCTGCCGTTGCGCTGCTGCGCGAGAAAAACCCGACCGCCACGATCGTGACAACGCCTTGGACAGAGCTTGACGGCAAGCAGATCCTCCAGACGATGGAGCGCCGCGACACGCTCTCGGCCGAGCTCGCGCACCTGCAGGCCGAGGCCGCCGAGGACGAGCACGAGCACCATCATCACGACCATGACGATGACGATCACGCCTGCTGCTGCGGCCATCATCATGACCATAACGAAGATGATGACGATGAGCATGAGCATCATCATGACCACGATGACCATGACCACGACCACTGCTGCGATCACGACCATGATCATCACGACCATGACCACGACCACTGCTGCGGCCACGATCATGACCACCATCATCACCACGCCGATGAGGTGTTCACGAGCTGGGGCACGGAGACGCCGCGCAAGTACACCGATGACGAGATCCGCACCGCGCTCGACGCGCTCATCAACGAGCACCGCTACGGCGTCGTCCTGCGCGCCAAGGGCATCGTGCCCGCGACCGACGGCGGCTGGATCCACTTTGACTATGTGCCCGGCGAGTCCGATGTCCGCCGCGGCAGCGCGCAGGTCACCGGCCGCGTGTGTGTGATCGGTTCGCATCTGGCGGAGGATGCGCTGAAGGAGCTGTTCCACATTGGCTGATAAAAAACAGCAGATGCCGGACGTTCCGGTCTACCTCTTCACCGGATTCCTCGAGGCCGGCAAGACGAAGTTCATTCAGGAGACGCTCGAGGATAACCGCTTCCACAAGGGTGAGCGCACGCTGCTGCTGCTGTGCGAGGACGGCGAGGAGGTCTATGAGCCGGACAGATTCTGCGCCGGAAATGTCTACGTGCGCAATGTCGACGAGGAGTCCGACCTCACGCGCGACTATCTGCTCGCGCTGCAGGACGAGTTGCACCCCGAACGTGTGCTCGTGGAGTATAACGGCATGTGGATGCTCGACTCGCTCTATGGCAGCCTGCCGGAAAACTGGGCGGTCGCGCAGGAGTTTCTCTTCTGCGATGCGACGACGTTCGTGAGCTACAATGCGAATATGCGCCAGCTCACGGTCGACAAGCTCAAGAGTGCCGAGCTCGTCGTGCTCAACCGCTACAACGACAGCATGGACCGCATGGAGATGCACCGCATCATCCGCGCCATCTCCCGCCGCTGCGACATCGCGTATGAATACACCGACGGCAAGGTCGTCTACGACGACATCGAGGACCCGCTGCCGTTTGACATCGACGCGCCGGTCATCGAGATCGAGGACCGCGACTTCGCCCTCTGGTACCGCGACATGTCCGAGGAGCCAAAGAAATACGACGGCAAGACCATCGAGGTCAAGTGCCGCTGCCTCGTGCGCAAGAACGTGCCGAAGGGCTGCTTCATCGCCGGCCGGCACATCATGACCTGCTGCGTGCAGGACATTCAGTTCGCGGGCGTCGTGTGCGTGTGGGAGCACGCCGATGAGATCCGCAACGACGAGTGGGCGATCATCACGGCTCGCATGGACTACAAGTTCCACCGCGCCTACGGCCGCAAGGGCCCGGTGCTCACGGTGCTGTCCGTGCAGGAGGTCGAAAAACCGGAGGAACCGGTGGCCACGTTCTATTAAGTGCATAAACACAAAAAATCAGCCGCCCGCAGGGCGGCTGATTTTTCTTTTCCGGAATTCAGTTTTCCGTGCCTTCTGCCGTGGACAGCAGGACGCGGTCGTTGTCAAACGCCGTACCCGCCTGTGCGGCGAAGGCGTCGATGAGCCCCTGCACGGTCATGTCCGCGCGCTGCGCACCGGAGACGTCGAGCACGATGCGCCCGGCGTCCATCATGAGCGTGCGCGAGCCGAGCTCGAGCGCCTGGTGCATATTGTGCGTGATCATGAGGCAGGAGATGCTGCGCTCGGAGACGATGCTGCGCGTGAGCGCGAGCACCTTGTCGGCCGTCACGGGGTCGAGCGCCGCCGTGTGCTCATCGAGCAGCAGCAGCTCGGGCGTGACCATGGTGGCCATGAGCAGCGTCAGCGCCTGACGCTGACCACCGGAGAGCAGACCGACGGGCGTGTTCATGCGCTCCTCGAGCCCCATGTCGAGCTGGGCGAGCGCGTCGCGGAAGAATTCCCGGTCCTTGCGGCTGACGCGGCGCAGCTGCTTGTGCTTTTCCGGCGCGCGCAGATAGGCCACGGCGAGGTTCTCCTCAATGGTCATGTGCGGCGCGGTGCCCTTGAGCGGGTCCTGAAACAGGTGGCCGATGCGGCGGCTGCGCTTGTGCGGCGGCAGGAACGTGATGTCCCGCCCGTCGAGCCGGAGGATGCCGTCATCGACATAGAACATACCGGCGATGGCGTTGAAGAGCGTGCTCTTGCCCGCGCCGTTTGAGCCGACGATGGTGGCAAATTCTCCGTCGGCGAGCGTGAGCGACAGATCGCACAGGGCGCGCTTTTCGTTCACCGTTCCGGCATTGAATGTCTTGCTGACGTGGGAAAGCTCAAGCATCGGTCTCATCCCCCTTTCCGGACAGGGCGCGCAGCTTGCGCGCGTTGGAGCGGATCTTTGCCAGATGGACATAGTCCTTCATATTCGGCGCGGCAATGGCGACAGCCACGATGACGGCGGAGACGAGCTTGAAGTACTCGGCCGAGATGTTCAGCCGCAGCGCCAGCGCGATGATCAGGCGGTAGACGATGCTGCCGAGCACGACGCAGACGACGCGCTTGCCGACACCGCCGCGGCGGCCGGCAAAGACCTCGCCGATGATCAGACTCGCCAGCGCGATCGTGACCATGCCGGTGCCGAGGTTGATGTCGCAGAACTTGTTGTACTCACCGATCAGGCAGCCGGAGAGCGCCGTGAGGGCGTTGGCGAGGCACAGGCCGATCGTGATGGTGACCTTGGGGTTGATGGAGGAGGCGCTGACCATGTCGAGACTGTCGCCCGTCGCGCGGATGGAAAGTCCGAGCGATGTGCCGAAAAACCGGATGAGCACGACCGCGATCACGCCCAGCAGCAGCGCAAGCAGCACCAGCGTGCTCCACTGGCTGCCGCCGGTGAGTGCCTTGAACAGCGAAAAGACCGTATCGCGCCCCGTGATGGACACGTTGGATGAAAAGCCCATGACCGCGAGGTTGATCGTGTACAGGCCGGTGTTCGAGATGATGCCGGCGAGGATGCTCTCCACGCCGAGGCGCGTCTGCAAAAAGGCGGTGATGAAGCCCGAGAGCACACCCGCGGCCATGGCTGCAGGCAGCGCCAGAAGCGGATGCCCCGCGATGGTGAGCATCGCGCCCACGGCGCAGCCGAGCGTAAAGCAGCCGTCGGTCGAGAGGTCTGCAATGTTCAGGATGGAAAAGCTGATGAACAGCGCCAGCGCGACGAGGCCGTAAATCAGGCCGACCTCAAGCGCGGTCTTCAACACTGTCAGCATAAACGCCCCTCCTTCGGAATGTCAGATATCAGTCAAAATTCTGCTGCGTGGTCGTCTCGAGCACGGAGCTGCACTTGCCGTCAAACGCCTGCTTGACAGCCGCGAGATCGTAGCCGAGCGCGGTGCAGCTGTCCGTATTGATCATGGCGATGCCGTTGTCGAAGGTCGCGACCGGCAGCGTGGCGGGGCTCTTGCCGTCGACCAGCACCTGCACGACCATGTCGGCCGTCATCTTGCCGAGCGCGGTGTAATCCACACCGTAGCCGACGAACGCGCCGTTGAGCGCGAAGGAGTCCGCGCCGCAGTACTGCGGGATCTTGGCGTTGAGGAACTTCTCATAGATGGCAAGCTCCGCGGTCATGACGGTGTTGTCGGTCGGGGTGAAGACGGCGTCGACCTTCTCGGCGATGAGCGCGTCAACGGCGGAGGTGATCTCGTCGGTGGTCGTGCCGGTCTTCTCTACGCAGCGGATGCCCTTGCTCTCAAGGTAGGCCTTCGCGTCCTCGATCGGCTGCTTGGACGAGTCCTCGCTCTTGGAGTAGAGCAGGCCGACGGTCTTGGTGTCCGGGTTCTGGGCGAGCATCAGATCGAGCAGGCCCTTGGTGTTGAGCGCGTCACTCGTGCCGGTGATGCGGCCGCCGGGCGCGTCGAGCGCATCGACGATGCCGCTGCCGACGGGGTCAGACACGGCGGAGAACACGATGGGGATCTCGGTGTCCTCGGTGGCGGACTGCATGATCTTCACGGCCGGGGTCGCGATCGGCACGATCAGATCCACGCCCTTGCCGACGAGCTCTGCGCCGATCTGGTTGAGGGTCGTGGCGTCGCCCTGACCGTTGTAGAGCGTGTAATCGAAGGTCACGCCCAGCTCCTTGGCCTTGGCGTCGAGCTCGGCCTCGATGGCCGCCTCGATCTGGTTGAGGGACGCATCATCCACAAACTGCACGATGCCGACCTTGTAGGTCTTACCCTCGGCCTTGTCGCCTTCGGTCTTGCTGCCGCAGGCAGCCAGGCCCATGAGTGCGGTGACGGCGAGCGCGCCGCCGACGATCTTACGGAACGTTTTATTCATAGCAAATTCTCCTTATATTTTATGAAACGGTTGGTTTGTGATGTCCGGATACGGTCTGACGCGGCAAAAATTCTCCGGCCGCCACGCCATCGTCTGGTTATCCGCGTCATATGCATCCCTCCTGCGGTGATTTGAGCAATAAAAAAAGCCTCGTCCACGAAACGGTTCCTTCCGTTTCATGGGACAAGACTGTAACTCCTGCGGTGCCACCCATGTTGGCGCTCATGCGCCCACTTTGCACGTACGATCATACGCTCCGCCGGATAACGGCCGCGGCCACCGTCGCCCCTCATGCTGCTGCAATCGGTTTGCCCTCGCGAGTCCATTCGCCATTCGTCCGCTGCAGCGCTTCCACCGTCCGCTGCTCTCTGAAAGCTTCGTAAATGGGTACTCCTCTCGGTCATCGGTTTGTCGATGCTGTTACTCTACCACGTCCGGGAGCGGATTGCAAGCCCCATTTTCACGAAACTGCACGCCGGCGGCAAAAAAAGATTTGTGCAAGGCAAACAAACGTCCCTGACCGGCGGTCAGGGACGTTTCGGATGCCGTTAATTTCCGGCGTAGACAAAGGCGTTCGGCAGCGTCCGCCCGGCGGTGAGCGCGGGGTTGGAGCTGCGCATGATGTACTTGCCCTTGTACCAGATCATGGCGCTGGTGCCGCCGTCGAGGTTCATGGCCTGCATACAGTCGTGCTTGGCCATGATGGCCGCGCAGTCCGGCACGCTGATGCCGACGGATGTCGTGAGCCTGCCCTCGACGAGCAGGGCGATGATCTCGCCGTACTTCGACTGCCCGAGACAGGCGCGCGGCTGCAGGTCGGAGAAGCCGCTGCGGGCATTGACGACCGTCTCCCCGTCAATGATCATGGCAGGGGAGAACTCGACCGCGTCCGTCGTGTCGGACGAGACGGGGGAGGCGCTGTCGCGGATGTAGATGCGGTTGTCCGCATGCAGCTCGAGCCGCTTGTAGCCATAGCCCATGTGGTCGCCGTAGGCCTTGCCGTTGCACATGGCGTAGCCCGCGAGCGTGCCGCCGTTTCCGGTGCCGCCCGGATCAATGAAGCCCGAGCCGGTCATGCCGATGACGCCGCCGTGCGCCTGCGCGATCTGGCCGCAGTACTGGCCGATGCTGCCGAGCGTGGTCGCAGCGTGCAGACTCAGGCGCGACGGATCCTTCATCACGACAAGTACGCCGCGATAGGTGCTGCCCTTTTCGCGCACGATGAGGATCTCATTCTGCGCATCGATCGCGAGCACCTGCTCGCCCTGGATGGTGCGGATGCTGGTGCCGTTATCCGTGAGCGCGGAGTGGTCGATGTTGATGCGGCTCCACCCGGCGGCGAGCGCGTCGGGATGCTCCTTGACATACGCCTGCATGCTCGGCACGTCTACCTCCCAGAAGAGGTTGTAAAACGTGATCTCTTCCTTGCTCATGCCCTTGGTGTCGGTGAGCGTCGGGTTGCGGGACTCGCTCTCTCCCTCGTCCCACTCACTGTTGACGCCGATCTGCGCCTCTCGCGCGGCCTCCATTTCGGCGACGACCTTGTCGATGACGCTGCGCGGTATGAAAGCCGTTGCCAGCCACTGGTGGCTGAGCGTGTTCATAGCCGTCTGGATATAGGCCGTGCGCCACTTGGCGATGAACGGAATGTCGGAATAGACCGCCGTCAGATACAGTCCGGCGAGGATGGCCAGCACGAGAAAGAGAATGAGCAGCCTGCGGCCGACGCTTTTTTTCTTCTTCGGCTTTTTGGCTTTTTTCGCCTTGCGGCCGTGCTTGCCGGTCGGGGGCGGGGCAGCCTGCTGCACACGCCGGCGGTCGTCCGGCGCGCTGCGGCGCGGCTGCGCGGCGGCATCCTCTGTCCACATACCGGCGTCCTGCGGCTGCCGCTGGGCAGGTCTTTGCGCGGGACGCTGTTGTGCGGGGCGCTGCTGCGCGGGCCTCTGCTGGGCAGGACGCTGCTGCGTGGGACGCTGCTGCGCGGGTCTCTGCTGCGTGGGTCTCTGCTGCGTGGGACGCTGCTGCGTGGGACGCTGCTGTGCAGGATGCTGCTGCGCGGATCTCTGCTGCGCGTTATCGGTAGCCGGCCGCTGGGTACCCGTTGGGCGCGGCGGCGAGGAAAACAGCTTCAAGGGGCAATTCCTCCTTTATGTGCGGGAGATTACGAAGGGCTTGACGCCCGGGCGCGGAAAAAGTTCCGCATCTGCCGGAAAAACGGGAAGGCTCGTACTGCGAGCCTTCCCGAACGTGTGCGGGACCGCTCAGCAGAGCTGTGCGCCGGCGGGCACGCTGTCATCGAGCATGAGCAGATGCGGCTTGCCGTCCTTCTCCGCCGAGAGGAGCATGCCGTTGGAGGGCATGCCCATCATCTTGCGCGGCGGCAGGTTCAGGATGGCGACGACCGTCTTGCCGACGAGCTCCTCGGGGCGGTAGTACTTGGCGATGCCGGAGAGGATCTGCCGGTCGGTGCCGCTGCCGTCGTTGAGCGTGAAGCACAGGAGCTTGTCGGACTTTTTCACCGGCTCGCACTTGAGCACCTTGCACACGCGCATATCGCACTTGGCAAAGTCATCGATCGTCACATCCGGCAGTACGGGCGCGGCCTGCGGCGCGGCGGCAGCTTTCTTCGCCGCCTTGAGCGCCTCGAGCTCGGTGAGCTCCTTGGCCATGTCGATGCGCGGGAAGAGCGTCTCGCCCTTTTGCACGGTGACATCTGCCGGCAGAACGCCCCAGACGGCGGCGTTGTCCCATGTGGTCTGCTCCGAAGCGGCGCCGATCTGCGCGAAGGCCTTCTCGCAGCTGTCGGGCATGAACGGCAGCAGGAGCGTCACGGTGATGCGCAGCGCCTCCAGCAGGTTATACAGCACCGTAGCCAGACGCGCGCGCTTGCTCTCGTCCTTGGCGAGGATCCAGGGCGCCGTCTCGTCGATATACTTATTGGCGCGGGAGATGACCTTGAACACCTCAATGAGCGCCTGCTGCGTGCCGAAGGTGTCCATATAGCCGGCATACGTCTCGCGCAGAGAGGATGCCATGGCGATGAGCTCGTCATCGAGCGCATCATGTTCGCGCTCTGCCGGCAGCGTGCCGCCGAAGTACTTGATGACCATGGCGACGGTGCGGCTCAGGAGGTTGCCGAGGTCATTGGCAAGGTCGGTGTTGATGCGGGAGATGAGCAGCTCGTTGGAGAAGTTGCCGTCGCTGCCGAGCGGGAACTCGCGCAGCAGGTAGTAGCGCAGCGCGTCCACACCGTAGCGCTCGGCGAGCACGACGGGGTCGACGACGTTGCCCTTCGACTTCGACATCTTGCCGCCGCCGAGCAGCAGCCAGCCGTGGCCGAAGACCTTCTTCGGCAGGGGCATGCCCATGCTCATGAGCATGGCCGGCCAGATGATGGAGTGGAAGCGCACGATCTCCTTGCCGACCATGTGCACGTCGGCGGGCCAGAACTGGTCGTAATCGTCGTACTTGTCGTTCAGGAAGCCGAGCGCCGTGCAGTAGTTGAACAGCGCATCGACCCAGACGTAGACGACGTGACCGGGGTCAAAGTCGACCGGGATGCCCCAGGTGAAGCTCGTGCGCGACACGCACAGATCCTCCAGACCGGGGTCGATGAAGTTTTTGATCATCTCGTTGACGCGGCTGGCCGGCTCCAGGAACGTGCCGCTGAGCAGCAGCTCACGCACGGGCTCGGCATACTTCGACAGGCGGAAGAAGTACGCCTCCTCCTCGGCATAGTGCACCTCGCGGCCGCAGTCCGGGCACTTGCCGTCGACGAGCTGGCTCTCGGTCCAGAAGCTCTCGCACGGCGTGCAGTACATGCCGGAGTACTTGCCCTTGTAGATGTCGCCCTTATCGTACATCTTCTTGAAGATGCGCTGCACGGCCTCGACATGGTAGTCGTCCGTCGTGCGGATGAAGCGGTCGTTGGAGATATTCATCAGCTTCCACAGCGCGCGCACGCCGCCGGGACCCTCGACGATGTTATCCACGAACTGCTTGGGCGTGACGCCGGCCGCCTCGGCCTTTTCCTCGATCTTCTGACCGTGTTCGTCCGTTCCGGTCAGGAACATCACGTCATAGCCGCACAGACGCTTATAGCGCGCGATCGCATCGGTCGCGACCGTGCAGTAGGTGTGGCCGATGTGCAGTTTGTCCGAGGGATAATAAATCGGGGTGGTGATATAAAACGTTCCTTTGCTCATACTGCATTCTCCTCTGTATTAGTCTTCACCGGCGTCACCGGGGTCGTAGACCGACAGGTAGGGCGTCGGCTGCGGCTTCGGCGTGGGGGTGGGGGTTGGCGTCGCGCTGGGCGTCGGGGTGGGCGCCGGCGTGGTGTCGTGGGAGTGATAGGTGCTGTTGGCCTCGACGGTGCGGCTGATCTCGTTGCCGTCCTTGTCATAGACGGTGCGGTAGGTCGTGGCGCGCAGGCCGTTGGCGGTGTAGCTCATCTTGACGTAGCTGCCGTCCACATCCGTGCCCCAGATCTCGACCGTGATGCTGTTCTTTTCCACATAGGCCTTGATCTCGATGGGGTATTCGCGGCTGTTGGTGAACTTGAATTCCGGGCCGCCCCAGCTGACTGTGGCATCCATGCCGGGCTCGATATAGGCCACGGGGAAGTAGTGGCAGGTGCGGGTGTTGATCTTGAGGTTGGAGACCATGGCGCAGTAGTACAGCGTGGACGACACCTGGCAGATGCCGCCGCCGACCTCCTGCACGACCTGGCCGCCGGAGTAAGCCCCGGCTTCCTTGAAGCCGTTGGCCTTTGTGCGCTGGCCGACCACGTCGTTATAAGAAAACGTCTGACCGGGCTGGAGAATCACGCCGTTGATCTTCTCGGCGGCGAGCTTCACGTTCGTGATGCGGTTGCTGCTGCTGCCGGAGAGGGAAGTGGTCTTGGTGGCGAGCTTGTCGGCCAGCAGATGCTTTTGCAAGCGCTCCTGCGTCATTTCCGGCTGCGTGAGCGTGGCCGGGATGGTGACGGTGTCGCCGGTAGAGGCCGCGTCCCACAGGGGCTGCGCGGCGGCCACGTCAAACGCGATGCCGACCTTGCTCTCCGTGGCGGACTGGGTCTCCGGGTCGTAGCCCGCGTTGACCGGGTCGCCGCAGATGGCGTCGTGCAGCTCCTGCAGCGTCATCTTATCGTCGCCCTTCATGTCGACCGGGTAGGCCGACGTGCCGAACTTGCCGCTGCGGATGTCGCTGAGCACCCGATCGGCGACGGCGGCGGGGTCAAGCGTGATCATGCTCGCGCCCTTGACGACGCGGATGGTGCTGTGCTCCTCGTCCATCTCGACACTGCCGCCCGAGAGCTTGACATTGATCTCGGCGGCCTCGCGCTCGATGCGTGTGCGCAGGGCGTCGGTGTCCATGTCGGCGAGGTTATCGGTCGCCACATCGTGCCCCTTGAGCGCGCAGCGCAGCCACGTGAAGAAGTTCGTGAATGCATTTCCGCTGCGGCCGTAGGCGTAGGCTGCCTCGGCTGCGGCGTCGGGCGTCGCCTCAAAGCCGATCTCCGTCGCGGTGACGGTGATGGTCCGGTCGCCCGGGAAGGTCATCGTGAGCACCGGTGCGCTCGTATCGTCCCAACCGGCGGCGCGGATGGCCTCTGCCGCTGCGCTCTGCGTCATGCCGCCGACGTCGGTGCCGCAGACGGAGACGTTCGGGAAGATGGCATCCTTTTTCGCCACGAGCACCATGCCGACGGCGCCCGCCGCGATGATGACGGCCAGCACAATGAGCGCGGCGCGCAGGGCGATCTTGCCGCCGCGGCCGCGGGGTTTTCTGGCTTTTGGCTGCGGCGTGCCCTGTGCGGGGTCTGCCTGCCGGGATACGGGCTGGCGCTGCGCCGCCTGCTTCGGCGCGGCGGCGCGGCGCGCGGCCGCCTCACTCTGTGCCGAGCGGGTGGAGGCGCTGCGGTGTGCCGAGCGCTCCTGCGCGGCGAAGTCCGCCGCCTCGCGCTTTGCAGCTGCGCTGCGTTTGGAAGTGTTGCCGTTAAGTTTCATGATTTTGGCTCCTGTCTGTCCCTGTCAAAATCGGATTATTTAAATATGTATCGCGGAAAGCCTCCGCCTCACCGGGCGGGAGCTTGGTGCGCGGCTGCTTTTCGATCTGCGGCTTCATCCACGGGTTGTGCTCGGCCTTGCGGTCGGTCTGTGCCTCGAGCAGCTTGCCGATGAGCACGTTCGATAAGAGGAAACCCGAGGGCGTGAAGTGCCAGCGCTCGCCGTCCGCGACGGCCCAGCCGCGGCGAACGAACTCCTCGAGCTGCTGCGCGATGCCGGAAAAATCGCTGCGGTAGAGCCGCTCATACTCCGCGCGCGACACACCGTGTACGGTGCGCATGCCGAGCATGAGATATTCGGCCGCGCGCTCAAAGTCGCCGATCGTCTCGTATTCGTCGATCATGTCCTCACCATGGAGGACGCCCGCAAGATAGCGGTCAAGGTCGCGCACATAGCTGTAGCGCGTGCGGCCGATGCACGAGTGCGCGCCCGGGCCGAAGCCCATATAGTCATCGAGCTGCCAATACTTCAGGTTGTGCCGGGACTCATAGCCCGGGATGCTGAAGTTGGAGATCTCGTACTGTTCGTAGCCATAGTGCCGCAGCTCCTCGACCATGCACAGGTACATATCCGCCTGCTCGTCGTCCGACGGGATGAGGGGCGAGTCCTTCAGGGCGTACATGGGCGTGCCCTCCTCGAGCTTGAGCCCGTAGCCGGAGATGTGCTCCGGACGCAGGGCAAGCGCCTTGGCGAGCGTGTCTGCCCAGTCGCTGCGGGTCTGGCTGGGAAGACCGTAGATGAGGTCGAGGCTGATGTTGTCAAACCCGGCGGTGCGGGCATTTTCAACGGCCATCTCCACCTGCCGGTAGCTGTGGCGGCGGCCGATCATTTTCAGGATATCGTTGTTGGCCGACTGCATACCGATGCTCAGACGGTTGAAGCCTGCCTTGCGCAGGGCGCGCAGGTCGTGCAGACGGACGCTGTCCGGGTTGACCTCGACGGTCACCTCCGCGCGCTTGAGCAGGCGGCCGGTGGCCTTGACGGCGTCGAGCAGCTCAATGAGCCGCGCCGCGCCGTAAAAGCTCGGCGTGCCGCCGCCGAAATAGACCGTGTCGATGTACGCCGGTGCGATGCGCCCGGCGCTCTCTTCAATGTGCTCGAGCAGCGCCTGCTGATACTCCGCCATGCGCTCGGCAGCGCCGGCGCAGGAATAGAAGTCACAGTAGCCGCACTTGCTCGCGCAAAACGGGATGTGGATATAGATACCGAGACGCGGTTCCATAGACAGCTCCTTACATGGGGATGCCCCGGCCGCCGGGGCGCGGCGGCCAGGGAAAAAATCGGATCAGATGAGCGTGCAGACGAGCTCGGAATACGCGGCGGGATCCTCGAGCGGCTCGCCCGCGATGAGCAGCGCCTGCGCGTGCAGGATGCGCGCGATGCGGGCGGCCTTGTCCTTGTCGCCGGCGGCGAAGGCTTCCTTCATGGTCTGGTAGGCGTGGTGGTTGGCGTTGAGCTCCAGCACGCGCACGGCGCGGATGTCGGTCGGCGCGCCGGGCATGCTCCGGAAGTAGCGCTCCATCTCGAGCGTGACGCCGCCCTCGGTGCTCAGGCACACGGCGCTGGACACAAGCTTGTTGGACAGGCGCACGGATGCGACCTGCTCGCCGAGCGTCTCCTTGACGAAGTCGAGCAGCTCCTTGTCCTCGGCCTGCTTTGCCTCGGTCTCTTTTTTCTCTTCCTCGCTCTCGAGGCCGAGATCGTCGGTCGCGATGTTGCAAAACGGCTTGTCGTCGTAGCTCTTCATGGTGTCGACGAAATACTCGTCGATCTGCGAGGTCATGCACAGGACGTCAAAGCCCTTGTCGCGCAGCTGCTCCGCCTGCGGCAGGCTCAGCAGACGCTTGACGTTGTCGCCGCACGCGAAGTAGATCTTTGCCTGCTCGGCGGGCATGGCGTCGACGTATTCCTTGAGGGAGACGAGCTTGGTCTCGCTCGTGTGGTAGAGCAGCAGATCCTTGATCTCGTCGACCTTGTCGCCGGTCTCGGTGACGGCGCCGGCGCGCAGCACCATGCCGAAGGCGGCGTGGAACTGCTCGTACTTCTCGCGGTCGTTGGTCATGAGCTTCGTCAGCTCAGACTTGATCTTCTTGCCGAGGTTCGCAGCGATGAGCTTGAGCTGGCGGTCGTGCTGCAGCATCTCGCGCGAGATGTTCAGCGACAGGTCGGGGGAGTCGACCACGCCGCGCGCGAACGCGTAGCACGGCGGCAGAAGGTCGGTGCATCTGTCCATGATCATGACGCCGGAGCTGTAGAGCTCGAGACCGGGGTCGGCGTCGCGCGTGTACATATTTGCCGGGACCTTGGACGGGATGAACAGCAGCGCGCGGTACGAGATCAGACCCTCGGCGTTGACGCGGATGACGGCCAGCGGGTCGTCATTGTCGTGGAACTTTTCCTTGTAAAACGCGATGCACTCCTCATCGGTCGCCTCCTTGCGGCTGCGCTGCCAGATGGGGATCATGCTGTTGACGGTCTGCTCCTCGGTCTTGGTGACCATCTCCATCTTCGGCTCGCCGTTTTCGTCCTTCTCGCCGGAGTCGACCCAGTCGCTCTGCTCGACGTCCATGACGATCGGCCAGCGGACGTAGTCGGAGTATTTGCGGATGAGCATCATGAGCTTCCAGTTTTCGAGGTAGGTGGAGTATTTCTCGCCCGTCTCATCTTCTTTGATGTGCATGATGACATCGGTGCCGACGGTGTCCTTCTGCGCCTCGGTGATGGTGTAGCCGTCCGCGCCGGTGCTGACCCACTGATAGGCGGTGTCGCTGCCGTAGGCGCGGGTGATGACCGTGACCTTATCGGCGACCATGAACGCGGAGTAGAAGCCGACGCCGAACTGGCCGATGATGTCGATGGCGGCATCCTCCTGCGCGCTCTCGCCGAGATCGTCCTTGAACTTCAGCGAGCCGCTGCGCGCGATGACGCCGAGGTTGCTGTCGAGCTCCTCCTTGGTCATGCCGATGCCGTTGTCGGACACGGTGATCGTGCGCGCTTCCTTGTCGGGGATGACGCGGATCTTGAAGTCGCCGCGCGCCATGCCCACGTTTTCATCCGTGAGCGACTGGTAGCAGAGCTTGTCGATCGCGTCCGAGGCGTTTGAGATGATCTCGCGCAGGAAGATCTCCTTGTGCGTGTAGATCGAATTGATCATCATGTCGAGCAGCTTTTTGGATTCTGCTTTGAACTGTTTCTTTGCCATATCTATGCCTCCAAAATTTTAATTACACCTTTGGGTCCGTACCCGGCCTGCACGCAATAGCGGCCCACGGTACAGATTTTAATATTATAGCACATCGACCGTTTTTTTCAACACCCGCCGCCGGAATAATTGGGTTGTGCGGCGCGTTTTTTGTGGTATAATGAGACGTTAAGAAAAAAATAAGATTCTGTGAGGTGGCACCCATGAACGATCTGAAAGACCTGCTCCATGCGCGCCTGTTCCTGCTGGATATGGACGGCACGCTCTACCTCGGGGACGATGTGTTTCCCGGCGCGGTCGACTTCATCAACACGCTGGCCGATACCGGACGGCAGTACATTTATCTGACCAACAACTCCTCGCGCGCCGGCACGGACTACATCACGCGCCTGCGGCGCCTCGGCTTCCCGTGCGATGCGGAGAACGTGTTCACGTCCGGCATGGCGACGGCGCTGTATCTCAACCAGCACTATGCGGGCAAGCCCGTGTATCTGGTCGGCACGCAGGCGTTTCGCCGCGAGCTGCTCAGCTACGGCATCCCACTCGTCGAAGAGGGCGCGGAGGTCGTCGTTGCCGGCTTTGACACCGAGCTCGTGTATGAGAAGCTCGACCGCGCCGTGCACTTCCTGCGCCGCGGCGCGACCTTCATCGCCGCCAACCCCGACTGGGTCTGCCCCATGCCGGCCGGCGAGGTGCTGCCCGACTGCGGGAGCATCTGCGCGCTGCTGACCGCTGCCTCCGGCGTCAAGCCGACCTACATCGGCAAGCCGAACCGCAACATGGTCGACGTCATCTCGGCACAGACCGGCGTGCCGAACGAGCAGATCTGCTGCGTGGGCGACCGGCTGTATACCGACATTGCCGTGGCCGTGAATGCGGGCGCGCAGAGCGTGCTTGTCATGTCCGGCGAGACGGACGAGGCGATGCTCAGGGCATCCGACGTGCAGCCGAAATACGTCCTGCGTGACGTGGCCGAGCTTGCGCAGATCCTGCGCGACGGAACTGTGTGAGAAAAAATCCAGAATTTTTTAAAAAGCGCTTGACAAACACGGACACAACTGTTAGGATATGTTCAGTAAGCATCGTTTTGTGCGAATGGTGTTTACGCCCCCCTCGTTTGTGTTCTCTCTTCCATTTCAGCGTCCGGGTCTGCATCCGCCGCGGACGCGCAAGCACAGCAATCAACAGCCAACAGCCGAGCCGGCATTTGCCGGCTCGGCTGTTGGCTGTTTTTCAAGGTATGCAGGCTTGCCCTGCGCTCAGATGTCCGCGCGGAACCACGCGCCGGGACGGTAGTGCTCGAAGATGACGATGTCGTAGTCGCGCTCGTGCGTCCAGGCGCGGCTCGTCCAGCCGGCGCGCACGGCGCCCATGGCCTCGCACAGGCGCACGCTCAGCGGCTTCGGGCCGATCTTGTAGGCGATGAACTGCGGGCGCGCGATCACGTTCGTGAGCACATTGCCGACGATGGCGGCGGCGGGCTTGCTCAGCGCCGTGCCGTACTCCTTCGGCGGCTGGCTGAGCTGGCCGCGCAGGATGTCGGGTGCGTTGCGCCGGAACCATGCGACGATCGTGGGGTCGAAGCTCTCGACGCAGTAGGGGCCGGTGTAGGTGCGCAGCGCCTCGAGCGTCAGCGCGCACAGGCGGCGGTTATCGTGCCCGCGCTTGACCTCGAGCAGCAGCGGCACGCGGCCGCCGAGCGCCTCGAGCGCCTCGGCAAACGTCGGGATGACGCACTCGGACTTTCCGAGACGCAGCGCGCGCAGCTCGGCGAGGGTGAAATCATCAATGACGCCCTGCACGCCGCACATGCGCTCGAGCGTGTCGTCATGGAACACGACGAGCCGGTCATCGGCCGTCAGGTGCACGTCCATCTCGACGGCATAGCCCGCCTCGGCCGCAGCGCGAAACGCCGGCAGTGAGTTTTCCGGCACGGAGCCGTCCTCGGTGTGCAGGCCGCGGTGCGCATAGTTGCGGCACAAAAACGGCGCCTTCTGCGCGCGCGTTGCGCGGCCCGGTGCGACCAGAAATGCAAACGCACCTGCGCAGGCTGCGGCCGGTGCGGCGATCTTACAAGCGGTTTTCCAATTCATAATGTGTCCTCCTTTTGGCGGCGGGAGCCGCCGGTCTGCTGCCCCTTATTAAACAACAATTTCTGCATTTCGTCAAATGGCTGTTGAATTGCACGGCGAGGTATTGTAGAATGGTACGGATTTGAAACAAACTTGGAGGTAACCCTGTGAAGCTCAACTACAAACGCACCATCTGCGTTGGCTTTGCCTTTTTCCTGATCTGCGCGTTCTGGCAGGCCTACGACAACACCGTCCCGCTGATCCTGACCAACAAATTCGGTATGTCGCAGGCATGGTCCGGTGTCATCATGGCGCTCGACAACATCCTGGCGCTGTTTCTGCTGCCGCTGTTCGGCGCGATCTCGGACAAGCACTCCGGCAAGCGCGGCCGCCGCACACCGTTTATCCTCATCGGCACGATCGTCGCCGCCATCGCCTTCATCAGTCTGTCGCTCGTTGACGACGCGCAGCTGAAGAATCTCGACGGCGCCGCTGCGATCGATGATCCCGCCGCTCTGCGCATCGTCTATCAGAAGGAGGCGGACCGTACGCTCAAGACGCCCGACGGCGAGACCTTCGTGCTCTCCGACACCTTTACCGAGGACGAGTTTGCCGCCATCACGAGCCAGGTCACCAATGCCGAGGGCAAGACCGTCACGAACCACGACTACACGAACTATGTCGTGCCCGCGCGTCAGGCCTATGCCCATCAGACGACGCTGCAGCATCCGGGCGCGCTCATCGGCTTCATCGCGCTGCTGCTGGTCGTGCTCATCGCCATGGCCACGTTCCGCTCTCCGGCCGTTGCGCTCATGCCTGATGTTACCATCAAGCCGCTGCGCAGTAAGGCGAATGCCGTCATCAACCTCATGGGTACCGGCGGCGGCATCCTCGTGCTGGCCATCGGTATGGGCTTCGCTACGAGCTCCGTGCGCAACTCGCTCATGAGCTACACTGCCTACTTCTCCGTGATCGCGGGGCTCATGCTGCTCGCGCTGCTGATCTTCCGCCTGACGGTCAACGAGCCGAAGTTTGTCGCCGAGATGCAGGCCGACAGCAAGCGCTTCGGCATCGACAACGGTGACGACGGCGACACACCCGCCGCCTCCGGCAAGCTCGGCAAGGCTGAGCGCCGCTCGCTCATTTTCCTGCTGCTGTCGATCGTGCTGTGGTTCTTCGGCTACAACGCCGTGACGTCGAAATACTCCGTCTACGCGAGCAACATCCTGCACAAGGACTATAATCTCACGCTCATGCTCGCGCAGGCCGCCGCGATCGTGGCCTACCTGCCCGTCGGCATCGTCGCGTCCAAGATCGGCCGCAAAAAGACCATTCTCGGCGGCGTCGTGATGTTGGCCATCGCGTTCGGCGTGGCTGCGTTCCTCAATTCCGAGAGCCCCACGATGCTCATGAACGCGATGTTCTGCCTCGCCGGTATCGGCTGGGCGACCATCAACGTCAACTCCTTCCCGATGGTCGTCGAGATGTGCTCCGGCAGCGATGTCGGCCGCTACACCGGCTTCTACTACACGGCCAGCATGGCCGCGCAGGTCATCACGCCGATGTTCTCCGGCTTCCTGATGGACAAGATCGGCATGACCGTGCTCTTCCCGTATGCCGCCATTTTCGTGGCCGGCGCGTTTGTGACCATGCTTTTCGTCCGCCATGGCGACAGCCGTCCCATTGCCGCCATGGGTCTGGAAGCACTCGACATGGACGATTGATCAAGAATTCTAATTGGAGGTTGCTACTATGGAACGTCTGACCCGTAAACTCAAAAAGGGCGGCTACTCCGCCAACCGCCATCCCGCGGCACAGATCGATGAGCGCCTGAGCCAGCTCAAGGGCGTGCACAAGCAGTGGGTCGGGGATGTGTCGGATATGATCACCGGCATGAAGCAGAGCGAGGCCGCCGGACAGGCCGGCGCGCTCACGCTGGCGATGCTGCAGGCGAGCTATGCCGCGATCGTGCGCATCGGCCGCCGCTTTGAGGCCGTCTGCCCCGCCGAGGGCAACACCGACGACGCCATCACGGCGCTCGGAAAGCTTGAGGATCTGTACGAGCAGTGCCTCTCCGAGCTGGAGGACGCCAAGGCGGGTCTGGATGAGTGCCGCGAAAACGGCTTTCAGGATGATCTCGCCTACGGTGAGCTCATGGTGACGAAGCTCGGCCTCACGCAGCTGACCAAGCAGTTCGACATCGCCACCGGCTATGCCGAGCCTGATCCGGAGCCGTACCAGTACCGGCCGAAGACGGACGAACCGGCGCAGTAAGCCGCTGTCATAGAAAATAGAAAGAGGAGATTTCCGTATGAAACGAACGTTTACGACCATTGTCTGCGCGCTGCTTCTTGTGGCCATGCTCGCCGGCTGCGGCAGCACCGGCAGCACCAACCCCTTTGACGCCAAAGCCAAGACCTTCTCCGACGATGGCATGCAGATCACGCTCACGACTGCCTTCAGCGAGGAAGACCTCGAGGGCTATACCGTTGGCTACGCTGCGGACACGGCAATCGTGCTCGCCCTCCATGAGACGAAGGCGGAGTTTGCCGAAGCCGGCGCGGAAGACGTGACGTTCGAGCAGTATGTCGAGTTCGTCCGGCAGGCGAACAGTGACAAAGAGCTCGTCGACGGCGAGCCCATCGACGGCAACCCGACGCTGCTGTATGACTTCCTCAACGAGGAGCAGAACGTCACCTACCGCTACCTCACCGTTCTCTACGAATCTGACGACGGGTTCTGGATGGTGCAGTTCGCGTCCCAGAAGAGCAACTTTGACGCCTATGAGCCGAGCTTCATCGAAGCCGCCAAGAGCGTCAGCTTCAGCGCGTAAGCGCTGCGGCAGCAACGCAAAAACCGGCGGACAGCGATTTGCTGTCCGCCGGTTTTCCATTGCGGCAAAAAACCTCCGTGCCATCCGGCGCGGAGGTTTTTGCATCAGTGTATAAGACCGGATTACTTGAGTTCGACAGAAGCGCCGACTTCCTCGAGCTTCTTCTTGAGCTCCTCGGCCTCGTCCTTGGAGACCTGCTCCTTGATGGCGCAGGGGATGCCCTCGACCTTCGCCTTGGCTTCCGCCAGGCCCAGGTTGGTGATCTCACGGACGGCCTTGATGACCTTGATCTTCTGATCGCCGAAGCCGGTCAGAACGACGTCAAACTCGGTCTTCTCCTCGGCGGCAGCAGCAGCGCCGGCCACCGGAGCGGCGGCAACAGCAGCAGCGGCGGAAACGCCGAACACATCTTCGATCTCGTGCACGAGCTCAGACAGCTCGAGGACGGACATAGCCTTGATCTCTTCGATCATAGCAGTGACTTTTTCGCTAGCCATGGTAATTTTCCTCCTAAATAGTTAAGTGAAGTGGTCGCCTTATTCGGCGGCGGGAGCTTCGGCCTCGGCAGCCGGTGCGGCAGCACCGCCCATCTGCTCGACGACCTGGTTCAGGCAGACGGCCAGACCCGTGATGGGTGCCAGCATCGTGCCCAGGACCTTGGAGTACAGCGCGTCCTTGTTCTGGAGCTGCGCGATCTCCGCGATCTCAGCGTCATTGAGGACCTTGCCCTCAAGGAACGCGCCCTTGACGATGAACTTATTGTCCTTCGCCATCTTCTCGCTCATGTCGTGGATCATGCGGATCGGGACGATCGGGTCTGCCGTGCTGGTAGCGAGCGAAGTCGTACCGTTGAGCAGATCGCTCATCGCCTCAAGGCCGGCGTCCTTGAGCGCAAAGCGGGTCAGGGTGTTCTTGACGACGGAATACTCCACGTCATTCTGACGCAGCTCGGTGCGCAGCTTGGTGTCTTCATCGACGGTGATGCCCTTGTAGTCGACGAACACGCCGGCGCTGGCGCTGTTGAGCCGTTCAGCCAGAGCGGCGACGATCGCCTGCTTCTCACTGAGAACTTTTGCGTTCGGCATAGTGTGTTTTCACCTCCGTGTGAAAGATACACGCCCAAAAAAAATTCCGCGGCCAAAGCCCCGGAAACAGAATAGAAACATCGTGATAGATGCATCCTCGGCAGGATTTCCGCGGTCAAGCCACCTGCTGTCTTTGGAGCGCTCCAATATAATACCAGACGTCTGCGCGCGTGTCAAGCATTTTTGCGTGCAAAAAATGCATTTTCTCCCGCCGTGTGTGCGCTTTTTAAAAAGCGAGATGGCCCCCGGAGGAGTACCGGAGACCATCTCAAAAATCCCACAAAAAACTTTTACCCTAAACTGCTATGGTCAGTCTAACAAAGTATTCTCACAAAAGTCAAGCCTCACTTGTGACAAAGCGAGGCGTCTGCGCATTTTGTACACAGGCGTGTAAGTCTGCTGCATATGCCGCAAAACCGCACGTTTTTTTCACCAGCGGATATCAGCAAGCCCCTCGCCGAGGGTCATACCGCAGCGGCCGTGGCCGGGATAGAGCGTGAGCTCGGGCGGCAGCGTGCGCAGAAACGGTACGGTCTGCTCGCCGAGCACGGCGGCGTCGCCGCCGCGCAGCCGCGTGATGACCGCGCAGCCCGGCACGATCGTGTCGCCGCTGAAAAATGCCTGCGCACCGATGCGGTAGCATGCGCTGCCGCGCGAGTGCCCGGGCGTGGCGTAGCCCTCGATGTGCAGCGCGCCCCAGTCGAGCGAGACGTGCTCGGCAAAGGTCATGTCGGGCTCATAGGTCTCGGTCTTGAGGTGCAGCTCGCGCAGAAAATCGCGCGCCGCCGCGCCGCGCGACACGCTCAGCGCCGCGAGCAGCACGGGCGTCGTGTTGCCGGGGTTGCGCAGCCAGGCGGTGCAGTTATCCTGCCAGAGGGTGCGCGCCGAGAGCGCGCGCTGCATCCGGCCGAGGCCGGAGATGTGGTCGACGTGCTCGTGTGTGAGCACCAGCAGCACCCGATAGCCCTGCAGCCGCGCCATCGTCTCGGCGTCCGGCCACGGGTCGAGCACGATCGCGTCGCGCCCCTGCGTGACGATGTACATATTTGAGCCGATCGGCGGGAAGGGGATACGTTGGATCTGCATACGGCTCAGTCCTCCGCGGGCAGGTCAAGCAGCCTGCGGCTGAGCGGCAGCTCCGACGGGAGACTGTTTTCGAGCGTGACGGTGCCGTGCGTGCCGCCGCGGATCCAGCCGCGGCGCACGAGCTGGCGCTGCGTCTCACGCGCCGTGCCGTCGCTGCCGTCGTAGAGCGCGACACCGCCGCCGAGCGCGGCGCGGATCGCGCGGCGGGCAAACGGGAAGTGTGTGCAGCCGAGCACGACCGCGTCCACATGTCCGGCGTAGGGGCCGAGCTGCCGCGCCAGATATGCCGTGAGCGCGGGGGAGTCGAGCTCGCCGCGCTCGACAAACTCGACCAGTTCCGGACACGGCAGCGGCAGGATCTCGGCGCTGGCGGCGCAGCGCTGCATGAGCGCCGCAAATTTCTTCTCCCGCAGCGTCAGCGGTGTCGCCAGCACGAGTACGTGCCGGTGCTGCGCCGCGGCGGGCTTGAGCGCCGGCTCGATGCCGATGACCGGGATGTCCGAAAAAGCGGCGCGCAGCGTGCCGATGGCAGCGCTTGTGGCCGTGTTGCAGGCGATGACGGCGGCCTTGATGCCGCGGTCGTAGAGCCGGGCGATGACGCTCTGCGTCAGCTCGCGCACCTCCGCGGCCGGGCGCACGCCGTAGGGCGCGTTTGCCGAGTCGCCGAAGTACAAAAAGTCCTCTCCCGGCATCCGCCGCACGAGTGCGCGCAGAACGCTGATGCCGCCGAGGCCGGAGTCAAACACCGCCACGGGGAGCTCCGTTCGCTCCATCACGCGCACCTCCTTTCAAAAATCAGCACAGAATGCCACCATTGTACCACAAACGGGATGATTATCAAGTCAGACCAGCGACAGTACCTGCCGCGCGGCATAGCCCTCGCTGCGCAGCGCGCCGTCGAGCAGCTCGTAGCGCGTGATGTCCAGACGCACCGCGTGCAGCATTGCGGGCATCTGCTGCAGCTGCTGCAGCTGCACGCCGCGCGCCTCGATCACGCTGCGGTACTCGTCGCTCAGCGGGTCGATGTAGACGGCCTTGCCCGTCATCTGCAGCCCGGCGAGCGAGTCCATGCCGTCGTAGCTGTCGTACACGGCGGCGGAGATCGCGCCGTTCCACCAGATGCCCTTGAATTTCAGGCCGCCCTCGGTGAGGATGTAGAGCGCGCCGTTCACGCGCAGATATTCCAGCGGGGTGCACCGCACCCAGTTTCCGCAGCCGGTCGCGAGCGCGAGCGTGTTGTGTGCGGCCAGAAAGTCGTCGATGCGCGCCTTGAGCGCGTCCGTCGGCATGGGCGCTTCCGGCGGGCAGAAGGCCTTGGCGATCAGCTCGGCGGCGGCGACGGTCTCGTCCTCACCCTTCGGGCGGAAGGTCACGCGCTTTTGCACGCCGGCGGTCACGACCGGGCCGCCCTCACCGGCGGCGACGGTAATGACATTTGCGTATCCGCTCCAGTCGCGCGGCGCGCGCTCGGCCGGGAAGAGCTTGCAGTTGCCGATGACCGTGCCGAGGATGTAGGCCGTTTTGCGCACGGCGGCGTCATAGATGATGGCGGTGATGTTCATATGCTTTGCCTCCAGAAAAAGAATCCTGCCAAGAGTATACCACGCAAAGAATGGATTGTAAAATTGAAAGGCGGATGTTACAATGAGTATATCCAAATACAGATAGAGAAAAGAGGTCTTGCCATGATCTGTCCAAAATGCGGCGCGCAGCTCTCTGACAGTGCCGTCATCTGCCGCGTCTGCGGTGCGATGCTTCCCGAGCATGCGCTCCCCTCGCAGCAGCCCTGCCGGCCGACGCAGCAGCCTGCGGGCAATGCCGCGCAGAATCCCTCCGATACTCCGCGCACGTGCGCGCAATGCGGCGCTCCGCTTGAAGACGGTATGCGTTTTTGCACCAACTGCGGCGCGCCCGTTCCCGAGCGGCCTGACCCGGCGCAGTCCGCGCCGCCCCGGCAGGACACGGCCGCTTCCTTTATTCCGGGTGTCTGCCCGCATTGCGGCAGCCGTTTGAACCCCGGCGCGCGTTTTTGCACCGTCTGCGGCACGCGCGTACCCGAAGCGCCACAGGGCCAGACCGACTGGTATGCGTCCGCGCCCGGCGGTGCGGTCTCCTCGCCGGAGATCGGCGCCAAGCACAAGCCGAAAAAGCTGCTCATCGGTCTGCTGTGCGGCTTTGCCGCGCTGGTCGTGATCGCGGCGGTCCTCATCGGTCTCTTTGCCGCGAGCGGCGGCAGCCACGGTACGACCGGAAACACGGAGGTGGATCAGCTCATCGAGCGCTACTTCACGTATTTTGAAAACGACGATATCAGCGGCATGAACAAGATCTTCCTGCCGGAGGCGGTCGCCTTCATGCGGGATGATGACGACGGTCTGCTCACCGTTGAGGAGGCGATCGAGGAGCTCGACGACTGGTACGACGACTATGGGCGGACGATCGATGACTACGACATCTATGATTCCGACCGGCTCGACGAAGAGGATCTGACCCAGCTGGAGTGGGCGCTGGATGTGCGCATCGACGACAACCTTGTCGTCGCCTGCGATGTGACGTATGCAGGCGGCGCCGACGAGGACTTCTACTTTGAGTTCGTGCAGGTCAGCGGTCAGTGGTATCTGCTGTTTGCCATGGACTGACCCCCAAAATAATACCGTCCCCGGCAGCTGAAGCTGCCGGGGACGTTTTTTTGCATCGTTATGCCTGCACCTGCACGCGGCTGCCGCCGCTGCGGTCTTTGGTGACGATGATCTGCCGGTCGATGCGCTCCTTGAGCTCCGCGACATGAGAGATGATGCCCACGAGCCGGCAGCCGCCCGACACGCCCACGAGCGCGGTCAGCGCCTGCTGCAGCGCCTCGCTGTCGAGCGAGCCGAAGCCCTCGTCGACGAACATCGCCTCGAGCTGCACGCCGCCGGCGCTCGACTGCACCTCGTCCGACAGGCCGAGCGCCAGCGACAGGGAGGCGGCAAACGTCTCGCCGCCGGAGAGCGTCTTGACGCTGCGCGCCGTGCCGTTGTAGTGGTCGACGACCTCGAGCTCCAGCCCGGTCTGGCTGCGGTTGTCGCCCGCACGCTCGCAGCGGCGCAGCTCGTACTGCCCGCCGGACATGATGAGCAGGCGCGTGTTCGCGCGCCCGAGGATGCGGTCAAAATACGCGGCCTGCAAAAACGCCTCGAGCGTGATCTTCTCCTGTCCGGGGATGGTGCCGTTCGCGGTCGCCGCCAGCGCGTGCACCCATTGCCAGCGCTCGTGCACAGCGTCGTATTCCTGCCGCTGCGTGTCGAGCTTGGCGCGCGCCGTGCGGTTTTGCTGCAGCCGCGTGTCGAGGGCGTTCATCTGCACCTGCAGCGCGTCGATGCGCGCGCTGAGTGCATCACACTGCGCTTGCAGCGCGGCGATGTCCGCCGCCGGTGCGGCGTCCGCCTGCGTGTGCAGCGTGGCGATCTTTCCGCGCAGCTGCGCGCACTTGGCCTGCGCCGCAGCGTGCTGCTTTTGCGCCGTGTCAAGCGCCTGCCGCAGCGCCTCGTGCTGCGTCTGCGCCTGTGCGAGCGCGGCCTTTGCCGCATTGCTGTCCGCGTGCGGCAGCTCGGCTGCACGGTTGGCTGCGGCGGCGTCCAGTTCATCGCAGCGTGCGGCACGCGCGGCGCAGTCGGTCTCACCGGCCCGGATCGCGTCGCGCTGCTGCTGCAGCTTTGCCTCCTGCTCTGACAGCCCGTCTGCAAGCGCCTGCAGCTTATCGAGCTGCGCTCTCTGCTCCGCCAGCCGGCCGGCACAGCCGCGCGCGTCCTGCGCGGCTTTTTCCTGCAGCGCGGGGAGCGTTTGCGCCAGCGTCTCCGGGTCGAGCGGCGGCATCAGCGCCGCGCACGCCGTTTCCAGCGCTTCACGCACGGCTGTGAGCTGCCCGCGCAGATCGGCGGCCTCCGCGCTGCATGCCTCGGCGTCTCGCTGCGCCTGCTCACTGTCGGCTTTTGCACGCTTGCGCGCGGCGGCGTCCGGCGTCTGCTCCGGCGCGGCGGCAGGGCAGGGGTGTTCCGTCGCACCGCAGACCGGGCAGGGCTGCCCGGGTGTGAGCGTGCGTGCAAGGATGCCCGCCTGTGCGTCGAGATAGGCGCGGTCGAGCGCGCTGTAGTATGCCGATGCCGCCTGTGCCGCCTCGGCCGCGCGTGTGTACTTCTCCTGCGCGGCTTCGAGCTTTTCCTGCAGCTCGGCGCACCGCTTGCGCTGCCGGTCGAGCTCGGTCAGCGCCTTGCACCGCTGCTCGGCCGCCTTCTGCTCCTGTGCGGTCTGCTCGGCGGCCACGGCCAGCTTCGGCTGCTCGGTGAGCTGCGCGCGTGCGCTTTCGCACGTCTGCTCCGTCGCCTGTGCCTGTGCGCGCGCCAGCTCCAGCGCTGCGGTTTTCTCCTCCAGCGCTTCGCGCGCGGCCTTGGCCTGTGCGCGCTGCTTGTCCAGCTGCTCGTATTGGCTGAGCGCGTCCTGAAGCCGCGCGATGTCCTGCAGCAGCTGCTCCATGTTCGGCTGCTTCGCTTCTGCGGCATCGAGCGCCGCCCGCGCAGACGCCTGCTCGCGCTGCGCCTGTTGGAGGTCCGCCTCCGCCGTTTTCAGCTCTGCGCGCGCCTGTTCGACCGCCTGCGCCTTGCCGAGCTCGGTGAGCAGGCGCGCGTGCTGCGCCTTTGCCTGCTCGTGCTTTGTGCCCGCCTGCGCCCGGGCGTCTGCGTCTGCATCGATCAGAGCGTCGAGCGCTGTCAGCAGTGCGTCCGTGTCCTCTGCGTCCGGCAGGGCGTCCGGGGTGTCGCAGCCGATGGTCTCCGCCGTTGAACGCAGTGCCGTGACCAGCTCGCCGCACCTCTTTTCGAGCGCGGCGGCATCGTCCTTGAGCCGGTTTTGCAGTGCCAGATATTTTCCCGTGCGGAAGATCTGGCGGAAGATCGCCTTGCGCTCGTCCGTCTGGGCGAGCAGCAGGCGGCGAAACTCGCCCTGCGCGATCATGGCGATGCGCGAAAACTGCGCCCGATCCACGCCGATGACCTCCGTCACGGCGGCGGTCACCTCGCGCGTTTTCGTGATGACGCGCCCGTCCGGCATCGTCAGCTCGGCGTCCGCCTTCTGCACGGTCGTGCCGGTGCCGCGGGTTTTCGGACGCGTATATTCGGGGTTGCGGCGCACGGTGTAGCGCTCGCCGCCGTTTGCGAATGTCAGCTCCACGAACGTCGGCGTCTCAGGCTCGGCATACTTGCTGCGCAGCATGGAGCTCTCGCGGGTCTCGCCGCTCGCCTCGCCGTAGAGCGCGTAGGCGATCGCGTCAAAGATCGTCGTCTTTCCGGCGCCGGTGTCGCCGGTGATGAGGTAGAGCCCGGTCGTGCCGAGCGCGTCAAAGTCCACGGTCGTCTGTCCGGCATACGGTCCGAAGGCGGACATGGTCAGCTTCAGCGGTCTCATCCCTGCACCTCCATGATCTGCTCCATGAGCTGCGCGATGTATGCGCGCTGCACCTCGCTCATGGGCCGGTGGTTCTGGCGCTGATACAGCGCCTCAAACAGCTCCAGCGGCGTGCGCCGCTCCGTCTCCGCCGGTACGGACATACCGCCGGCTGCGCGTGTGCGCGCGTTGTCGTAGTCGAGCGTCATCAGGTACGGGTAGATCGTGCGCAGGCGGCTCATGGCGTCAAACACGTCCTGCTCGTCCGTGAGGATCAGGTGCAGGTAGTCGCTGCGGTAGGTCGTGTGCTCGTAAAAGCTGCGCGCGGTCAGCTCGTCATAGCTCCCGCGGATCTCGTGCAGCTCCCGCAGCGGCGTGAGCGCGACGGTGCGCACCTGCACGTCGCCCTTTTCACCCAGCGTCACGACGGTGACGGATTTGTGCTGCCTTGCCTCGGAAAACGAGTATTTGAGCGGCGAGCCGGAATAGCGGATCGTCTCGCGCCCGATGTGCTGCGCGCCGTGCAGGTGGCCGAGCGCCACATAGTCAAACGGCGCGAAGACGCCGCTGTCGACATTGTCCGTCCCGCCGACGGACAGCTCCTCCGAGCCGCTGCGCGTGCCGCCGGTGACGAACTGGTGCGTCACGAGCACGTTGCGCGCGGCGGTGTCGATGTCCATGTGCGCGACGGCCTCGGCTACGGCGTCGGTGTAGCTCTCAATGTCCGCGTCCGGAAACCAGCGGCGCACGTGTGCCGGCTTCACAAACGGCAGCAGCCACACGTGCACCGGCCCGAACTCGTCATGCAGCGTGACCGGCGCGAGCGCACCGTCATACACGGGCGAGATGTGGATGCCGCAGCTATCCATGACGCGCCCGCCGAAGGCGAGCCGCTCCGGCGAGTCGTGGTTGCCGCTGATGAGCAGCACGGGTACGCCGCGTGCGCGCAGCTCGGTGAGAAAGCCGTCGAGCAGCTCGACCGCCTCGACCGACGGCACGGACTTGTCGTACACGTCGCCCGCGATGAGCACGCCGTCCGGCTGCTCGTCGTCCAGAATGGCGAGGATCTGCCGCAGGATGTGCGCCTGATCCTCAAGCATGGAAAATCCGTTGACACGCTTGCCGAGATGCAGGTCGGCGAGGTGGAGAAATTTCATCGTATCGTTCCGCTCCTTGCGCGGCCGGGCCGCGGTGTGATGCTTCCATTATAATCCGAACCGCACCGCGGCACAACGGCGATTTTTATCTGCATGGTCGACGGAAAATGGAAAATGGGCGCAAAAAAAGAGCCGGCTGGGAGCTGATCCCCAGAGATTACGGGCAAGCCCGCTACTCTAACCGACTCTGTTGATAGTATATAGTTTCATTCCGGCTGCGTCAATTATCATGCACATATCATGCGCAAAAAAAGAACCGGCTGCGCTCTGTGCGCCCGGGGTTTCGAGGCCCCGTTACCGGTTCTGCTGACAGCATATCACGCGTTGCAGAATCTGTCAATTTATGATTTCGGGCCGGAGGACGCTGCGCCCTCCGGCCTTTGCTCACCAGCCGATCAGCCGTGCCAGTGCCGTGAACGCCGTGCACAGCGCCATGCCCAGCGCCGTCGGCAGCAGCGCCGCCAGCAGTGTCCATTTTGTACTGCCGGTCTCGCGCCGGATCGTCCAGAGCGTTGTCGAGCACGGCCAGTGCAGCAGGAAAAACAGCACGGCGCTCACGGCGGTCGTCCATGTCCAGCCGTTGGCGGTCAGCAGTGCGTGCATCTGCGCCAGCCCGAGCGCATCGCTCAGGCTGCCCTGTGCCAGATAGCCCATCACGGCGATCGGCAGCACGATCTCGTTGGCCGGAAAGCCGAGCACGAATGCCAGCAGCAGCACGCCGTCCATGCCCATGATGTGCCCGAGCGGGTCGAGCGCAGCCGCGCACCGCGTCAGCAGACTCACACCGCCGGGGTGCACATTTGCCAGCGCCCACAGCACCATGCCCGCCGGCGCTGCCACGGCGGCGGCGCGCCCGAGCACGAACAGCGTCCGGTCGAAAACGGAGCGCACGAGCACCTGACCGACCTGCGGCGCGCGGTACGGCGGCAGCTCCAGCGCGAAGGCTGACGGCTTGCCGCGCAGCACGGTCACGCTCAGCAGCCACGTTGCGCCGAACGTCAGCCCCACGCACAGCACGAGCGCCGCCGTGAGCAGCAGCGCGGCGGTGAGCGTGCTGCCGCTGAGCGAAAAGAACATGGTCATGAGCGCGATGAGCGCCGGAAAGCGGCCGTTGCACGGTATGAGGCTGTTGGTGAGCACGGCGAGCAGCCGTTCGCGTTCGGAGTCGATGATCCGGCAGCCGACCACGCCCGCCGCGTTGCAGCCGAGCCCCATGCACATCGTCAGCGCCTGCTTGCCGCAGGCGCGGCATGCCTGAAACGGCCGGTCGAGATTGTACGCCACGCGCGGCAGATACCCCGCGTCCTCGAGCAGCGTGAACAGCGGGAAAAAGATCGCCATCGGCGGCAGCATCACGGCCACGACCCAAGCCAGCGTCCGGAACATCCCGTCCACCAGCAGCCCCTGCAGCCATGGCGGCGCGTGCAGGAAGATCAGCAGCGCAGAAAACTTCCCCTGCGCCCAGCCAAAAAAATGCGCCAGCCACTCCGACGGCGCGTTTGCGCCCGCAATCGTCAGCCACAGCACGGCCGCCAGCCCCAGCAGCATGATGGGGTAGCCGGTCGCGCGGCTCGTGAGCAGGCGGTCGAGCCGCCGGTCACGCGCGGCATATTCCGGCGTCTCCCGCCGGACGGCTGCACGGCAGATGGCCTCTGCGCGGCGCACGTCGTCCGCCGGGTCTCCGGCCTCCGGCGCACCGTCCGGGCGCGGCTGCGGCGCGGCCATAACGGCGTCGAGCGCGTCGAGCAGGGCGCGGAGCGTTTTCTTTTTCCGCGCCGTTATGCCCACAACCGGCATACCGAGCTGCGCCTGCAGCGCGGGCAGGTCGATGCGGATGCGTTTGTGCCGCGCCTCGTCGAGCAGATTCACGCACACGATCGTGTTCGGCGTTACGCTGTGTATCTGCAGCGCGAGCACGAGCGTGCGCTCGAGACACGTCGCGTCGCACACGACGACCACGGCGTCCGCTTCACCGCCGCGCACAAAGTCGCACGCGACGGCCTCCTCCGCCGAGTGCGGCTGCAGCGAGTAGGTGCCCGGAAGGTCGACGAGCAGATACTGCTCCCGCGCCGAGCGGCAGCGTCCGCACGCACAGCCGACGGTTTTCCCGGCCCAGTTTCCGGTGTGCTGGCGCATCCCGGTCAGGGCGTTGAAGACAGTGCTCTTGCCGACGTTCGGGTTGCCCGCCAGTGCCACGATGCGCTCTCCTGTGCGCCGTGTGCCGCCGAATGCGGCCGCGTGCGTGCCGACGGAGCGGTGTGTCAGTCCCATGTGCGCACCTCCTCTACAGCACGGCCACGCGGATGGCGCGGCAGTCGCACCGGCGCAGCGCGATCACACTGCCGCGGATGAGATAGGCGCTCGGGTCGCCCATGGGGCTGCGGCCGAGGCAGACCACGCGCGTCTGCTCGATCAGCCCGAGATCGCGCAGCCGCCGCTGCATCCCGTCGGGCGCGCACACACTGCGCACGGTCGCGCTTTGACCGGGCTGCAGGTCGCTGAGCGTTTGGATTCGTGTCATTGCAGCTTCCCCCTCCTGCGGAGGCGAGCGCCTCCCATACCCATGGTATTCGACAGGGCGCTTTTGCGTGCCGGAGGATTGCGCGCGGGCGCCGGGTGTAGTATACTACAGGAAAATACCTGTATCAGGAGTGACCGATATGGCAGACAAACCGAAAACGAATGTGGATAAGTTCTTTGAGATCTATGACGCCGACCCCGCGCTGCAGGCGCGTGTGCAGCAGGCGATGGACTGCTATCCCGGCAGTCTCGAGATCCGGGACGTGATGACCGAGCACGTGCTGCTGCCGGTGGCGGAGGAGCTCGGCCTGCCGTTCACGCTCAAGGAGCTGCGCAATTATGAGCTGCTCAAGTGGGGACGCCAGCATCAGGATCGGGAGCTGACGGACGAGGACATGGCGGTCGATTATGAGACGACATATTGGCTGCTCGACCGCGGCTGGTCGAACGACGAGGCCGCCTTCTGCGGCGGCGAGCATTGAGGTATGCAAAAAAGGCGCGCACCGGCTGGTGCGCGCCTTTGCCATATCCAAATCTTCTTTACAGCCGGCTGCGGATATCCTCCACATCGCGCTTCACGCTCTGGATGAACAGCGCGGCGTCGAGGCTGTAGGCCATGGCATCGAAGCCCCTGCGGAAGCCGTCGATCACGCCGTCGGCCGTGCCGGTGAAGAACATGCAGTACTTTCCGGCTGCGCGGCAGGCGGCGACGATGCGCGTGACGGCCGCCTGAAACTCGGGCGCGTCGAACTGTCCCGGCATACCCATCGAGATCGACAGATCGAACGGTCCGACGAAGATGCCGTCCACGCCGTCCACGGAGCAGATGTCCTCGATGATGGCGAGCGCTTCGGCGGTCTCGCACTGCGGGAAGAGCAGGGTCTCGCCGTTGAAGCGGCGCATGGTCTCCGGCACGGAGCCGAGCCCGTCAAAGCCCCAGCCGTCCTTGCGCGACGGGCAGAAGCCCCGCTGACCGATGGGGTAATATTTCGCGTAGTTCACGAGCTCCTGCACCTGCGCGAGCGTCTTGACGTTCGGCACGATCAGGCCCTGAACACCGACGTCGAGCAGCTTGAGCACGGCGGGGCGGCTGATCTCGCGCACGCGCGCGAGTGGACAGATGCCGCTCAGCTCGGAGGCACGCACGAGCGCGGCGGTGGTCTCGGCCTCGATGGGGGAGTGCTCGTTGTCGATGATGGCAAAGTCGAGCCCCGTGCGGCCGAGGCACTCCATAAGGCTCACGCTGGCGGTGTCAAAAAAGGTGCCGATAGGCCGCGCGCCGGCGGCGAGCTTCTGTTTGAGTGTGTTTTCCATGCGGATTCCTCCTTGTCTTGTCTCAATGGCCCGATTATACGTGCATTTTGGCGGGACGGCAAGTGGCGCTGAAAAAGAGGGATGCAACTTTGCATCCCTCTTTTTGCGCTGGAATCACATATAACGAGCCAATGTTTTGTGCAGCAGGTCACTGTATTGTTCCAGATCATATACACTTGTCAAGTTGAATTTTTGGCCCTTTTTCTCCTCGTCCGGCACAATCAGTGTTTTCACTGTGTCGGTGAGTCTTAGGCGGCAAATCCATTTGCGGGTATTCTTCTTGTAAAGAATATTGATATAGGACTCTGTGTCCTTGTATGTAATGTCTTGCAGGTCAACGACGTCTTTCAGCAGACTTTTGATGATGAAATAGGCTTCCAGTTCTTCTTCTGTTGTCACGATTTTCGATTCGCTGCTGTCAGGAGTATCCGCATCTTTTTCTGTACTTGCCGCTTCCACTGTGGACTTTTCAGAGACGGAAACGCTGCCGCCAGAGCCGCCGAGAGCGCTTTTGATTTTATCGTTCATTGTCTCACTGATGTAATCATTGAGCGCTTTTTTCAGGAGAGGGCGGAATTTTTCAATAACAGCCTGCGTTTTCTGGCCGGTGTAGCAGCCTTGCAGGAAAAGCCGAGTAAGTTCATCGGACGGGTTTTCTACCTGCTCTGCAAATTGGTCCTTAAACTCATGTACGTACTTCAGCTCTGATGCAGTGCTGAAAATGGAATCAATATCGAATTCTGATTTGCAGAATTTTTTAAGCTCACGCACCTGATTTTCACGAATATCGAGAATGTTGATGCTCAGAAACGGATCACTATCCATCTTGTTGGGATTATCCAGATCGGTAAAGAAGCGATAGATGAGACCGTTTGTTAGAATTGCGAATTTTGCATCCGTTGTGCCGAAATAGCGGAAAAGCTGAGAGTCATGACGCTCTAGATTTTCAGATATGGATTTACATTCAATTAGGATGACAGGTGTGTCGTCCTTCATGATGGCATAATCGACTTTTTCACCCTTTTTAATGCCTACATCTGCAGTGTACTCTGGAACGAATTCCTGCGGATTAAAAACATCATAGCCAAGCATAGAGAAAAACGGCATTATAATGGCGGTTTTTGTGGCTTCCTCTGTCTGGATAGAGTCTTTCAGAGTGTCCACACGCTTAGCAAATTGTTTGAGCTGGTCTATAAAATCCATAATACGCACTCACTTTCCTGTATTTGATTTTTTCGACTGTTTATTCAATTTTATCACGGGCGCGGGGGAAAGTCCATCCTTTTGAGATGAAAGATTTTTGGTGCTCCAGCGGGGATTTCCCCTATCGGGGATAAACTTCGACTCCCCGGGAGCAACCGGAAAAAAAGATCCCCCGCCAAAAGGCGAGGGATATGTTTGGTGCTCCAGCGGGGATTCGAACCCCGGACACCCTGCTTAAAAGGCAGGTGCTCTGCCTACTGAGCTACTGGGGCATATCGGTGTGAAAAGTTATCCGCTATCCAAAACATCAGACGCACCCAACAAATACTCAGACGCGAATCCGTCGAAAGGCTCGCGCTCAATAAATACTCAGACGCGAATCCAGCGAAGCGATTCGCGGCTGAAGAAGGAAGATGTTTTCAGAGGTGCAGGCTTTCCGCTTGCGGGAAGCCGAAACCGGCAGAAAATATCTGACGTGGCTGGGATGGCGGGATTCGAACCCACGATATCAGAGTCAAAGTCTGGTGTGTTACCATTACACTACATCCCAATATCGGGGCAAAAATCATCGGGGATCGGGATCACTCCCAATCCCCGATTTCGTGGGGTGGGTAAAGGGGTTCGAACCCTCGACACCCGGAACCACAATCCGGTGCTCTCCCGACTGAGCTATACCCACCATAGGTCTGAAATGGTACGCCAAGAGGGATTCGAACCCCCGGCCTACTGCTTAGAAGGCAGTTGCTCTATCCGACTGAGCTATTGGCGCGCATACAATATTTGGCTGCCCGCCCAGAAGGTATGGAGCGGGTGATGGGAATCGAACCCACGTATCCAGCTTGGAAGGCTGGTGTTCTACCATTGAACTACACCCGCAGAGGTCGTCCCACAATCAGCTTTACGAATATATCATCTCCGGATGGGGTTTGTCAAGCATAACCTTTCCAAAACTCGAAAATTTCGAAAAAAAGCGGGGACAGCATCGGCTGCCCCCGTGCTTTTCAGCGATGAAAGAGCTTTTTGGTCTGGAAATGCGGCTCAAATGTGATGTTCACCTCGAGCTTTTTGAACACGTTTTCATCCACGTGCGAGAGGATGACGGACGAGTGCGCCTCACAGTGCGCGAGCTTTGCCAGCTGCTGCATGGCGATCTCGGCGGTCGGGTCGCTTGCGGCGCAGATGCTCAGCGCGACGAGTACCTCGTCGGTGTGCAGGCGCGGGTTGTGGTTGCCGAGGTGTTCGACCTTCAGATGCTGGATCGGCTCGATGATGTCGGGCGAGATGAGCGTGACGTCCTTCGGGATGCCGCCAAGGTACTTGAGCGCATTGAGCAGGCAGGCGGAGCTCGCGCCGAGCAGGGAGGAGGTCTTGCCGGTGATGATCGTGCCGTCGGGCATCTCGATGGCCACGGCCGGCGCACCGGTCTCCTCGGCGCGTTTGAGCGCCGCGCCCACGACCGGGCGGTCGTCCGCCGTCAGGCCGAGCTGGTTGAGCAGCAGCTCCTGCCGCTGCGTCTCGACCGGGGCGCACAGGCCGCGCAGCTGCGCGCAGGCGGTGGCGTAGTAGCGGCGCAGGATCTCCTGCTTGGCGGCGGCGCAGCAGACATCGTCGTCGCTGATGCAGTAGCCCGCCATGTTCACGCCCATGTCCGTGGGGCTCTTATAGGGCGAGCTGCCGTAGATGCGCTGGAACATGGCGTTGAGCACGGGGAAGATCTCCACGTCGCGGTTGTAGTTGACGGTCGTCACGCCGTAGGCCTCGAGGTGGAAGGGGTCGATCATGTTCACGTCGTCCAGATCGACGGTCGCGGCCTCGTAGGCGAGGTTCACGGGGTGGCGCAGCGGCAGATTCCAGATCGGGAACGTCTCAAATTTGGCATAACCCGCGCGCACGCCGCGCTTGTGCTCGTGGTAGAGCTGGCTCAGGCAGGTGGCCATCTTGCCGCTGCCGGGGCCGGGCGCAGTCACAACGATGAGGCTGCGCGTCGTCTCGATGTAGTCGTTGCGGCCGAAGCCGTCGTCGCTGACGATGCGCGCGATGTCGGACGGGTAGTCCGGAATGATGTAGTGGCGGTACACGCGGATGCCGAGCGCCTCGAGCCGGTGCTGGAATTTCTCCGCCGCCGTCTGACCGCGGTAGTGCGTGATGACGACGCTGCCGACATAGAGCCCGCAGCCCTGAAAGGCGTCGATCAGGCGCAGCGTGTCGTCGTCATAGGTGATGCCGAGATCGCCGCGGCGCTTGCTGCGCTCGATGTCGTCGGCCGAGATGGCGATGATGATCTCCGCCTCGTCGCGCATCTCCATAAGCATGCGCACCTTGCTGTCGGGGGCAAAGCCCGGCAGCACGCGCGACGCGTGGTAGTCGTCGAAGAGTTTGCCGCCGAACTCCAGATACAGCTTGCCGCCGAACTGATCGATGCGTTCGCGGATCTTTTCCGACTGCATCCGGAGGTATTTATTGTTGTCAAAGCCGATTGCCTGCATAGATCTTCCTCTCCTCTGCTTCATGCTATCAAACAAACACATATTCTACAACATTCGGCGCATTCCGGCAATGGGAAAATACCGAATCCGGTAAAATTTTATTGCCGCGCCGATTCGCCCTTTCTTTATTCATAAATATATGATATAATCCGGAATTACACTGGACAAGGAGTGTCAACAAATGGGTTTTCTCAAAAAATTATTTGGTTCTCACAGCGACCATGAGCTCAAGCGGCTCTATCCGCTCGCTGATAAGATCGATGCCCTGTCGGACGAATACGCCGCGCTCACGGATGAGCAGCTGCGCGCCAAGACCGACGAATTCAAGCAGCGCTACGCCGAAGGCGCGTCGCTCGACGACCTGCTGCCGGAGGCGTTTGCCACGGCGCGCGAGGCCTCGTGGCGCGTGCTCGGCATGAAGCCGTTTCGCGTGCAGCTCATCGGCGGCATCGTGCTGCATCAGGGCCGCATCGCGGAGATGA